>Ga0123357_10005637_pt1 | contig 15062 bp, 11 predicted proteins | sample TergutEmb28metaG_FD_89873 | JGI IMG/M metagenome (GOLD analysis project Ga0123357, IMG submission 89873) | Embiratermes neotenicus P4 segment gut microbial communities from Petit-Saut dam, French Guiana - Emb289 P4 | ecosystem: Host-associated > Arthropoda: Insects > Digestive system > Gut ...
CTGAATGCCGAACATTTTCTTTTTTGTGTAATTACCACAAGAATAAGAAAAAATTAATGCAGCTGTATCATACAAATTGAGGCCAGTTTAATATTATAGGCCCACTGCCATAGACGTCTGTCCCAATTAGTCTCTTCCCTTCAGGCGTTCCAACCTCATTTCTGTATGAATGTTCATTTCCCCTGTGCGTGTTACGTGTATTGCCCATATTATTATTTTTTTTTTTGCCATATCATCATTAGGTTGAATTAACTACGCATGTGACTTGTATTCAGAAATTGCTGAGCTCGAATTCTGACCTGAGTAGTGATTGCCCTACCTGGTTTTTCGCTACTTTCCTTGTTTCTTCCGGTAAATTTCAGGATAGCACATCGATTAGGCGACAACCGCACCTTCATTAGTCTCAGTTCGTTACATAATATCATGCTACGTAACAGTCCGCACCGTAGTCCGGCTTGTTGACATGGACCGAAGGCAATCATGGGGATACCTAGGCTGCATAAGAGTTGGCACAACGCCCGACCGCATAACGAGATCGCAGCGTATTTGAGTTACTGCCATACTACTTTTGTTTAACATCAGACCCAAGGTATTTTGTAATACCGACGTTTAAGGGCCTTTTCAGTAACCGATATGGCTAAAACTATCCCCAAGATGAATCGCAGTGAGTGTGGGGATGGGTCGAAACGCGTTATGTTTCTCGACTACCTGGGAACAGTCAGCTTAGAAGCTGAGGAAGGACCCCGCACGAATGAGTTACTTGCTGTGTTTTTTAAATAAAAAATACCATAGGAATATGAAAATTGCTGACAATTTGTGGCATGCCATTGACTTTTTTTTATAGGATGCAGTAAATTAACGAGTACTTCAAAATCTTGTGTTAATGGTCTAAGATGTTACATTTGCAGTGTTTAGCAGTAGTGGGACGTGAGACGTAAGTTTAAACGTAGAGTAGTAAATAAGCTTTTTCTGCCGTATTATCTGTCAGTACACACTGAGCTGTGCATATTGCCTGTAAAATTACATCTTGCGTTTCCGTTACGTTTTGTAACTTGGATGATACTAGATCGTAAGTTATGTCTGTGACAAGCACCGCATGTAAGGGGTTTTAGATTTCGATTAGCCTGATAATTTTAAGGATTTAAATGGAAGGTACTTTTTAAAAAGTTATTTTGATATGATTTAAAACTGTCGTCAGTATATACTGCGTAACTTCAAGACTGCAAACCTCAAACGTTGGTCCATTTTAATTGTATAGGTTGATATGACAGTTCACTATTTGTATCTAAGTATCGAACTTCTAGTAATTGTCAGGTTGTAATGGGTTTTCCCGGCGGTGGCCGAAATATCTCGGAAACAATACATGAGGTAATAGTTTACTTTTGTGTACTACAGCGTTTTAGGCGCGTTCGAAAAATTACGAAAACGACTATTGACTTCGCCATGTTTGTCTCTCCGCATGAAACAGCTCGCCTCCCACTGGACGGATTTTCATGAAGTTTGATGTCTGAGCATTTTTCGAAAGTCTGTCTAGAACATTTATGTTTCATCAAAATCCGACAAGGGTAACGGGTGCTCTACATGAACACCAGTGTTCGTTTGTGATAGTATCTCGCTTAATTAGAATTAGAAATGTTTCAGGCAAACGTTGTGGAGAAACTTAGAATACAGTGTATGTTCAATTGCGTTTTTTCCTAACATTGTGCCGTTTATGAGATAATATGGAAAAATATGATAGAAACGCACAGGCCACCGATGACAATAGGGCGCATGCGCCTTGCATGCTGGATAACTAAGGCTGCAGACACACATTCAGAATATGTCATAGTTATTGCTTCTGTATGGCAACAGTGGTTGCACGAACTCACGTCAGTGTTGTGTTATACGTACATTGCCTTTATCGTTTTAATTGAATGTTGACAAACATGCAGTGTTATTACTTCTGATGGTAGTGGCATGTACAGTATATAGCGTGCTGTCAGTAGAAGTTGTAACGTAGACCAGGCCTGCACACAGTACGGCCCATGGACACTGAGTTGCTTGCTAATGGGTCCATCTATCGGTGTGGCGGTCGGTCTTGAACCTGGTCAAGATGACACCCATATCTTTTCCCGTGCCTCTAAAAAATGGTGGATGTTATACCACCCCTCCGTCATTCGTTTTTAAAATCCAGCATCTTGGAAAAGCCCACGTCCACCTTGTACAAAATTAACACAGGGAATCATGTTTGGTGGACATTCGTCAGAAGCCTTGTTAAGTCCGAATTTCCCAGTCTACGCGATCTAGGCTATTGCCCTTTCAGGAGCGCCAGTATTGTGAACGGACATTTTGCGTAATAAATCTAGCGAAGAATAAACAGCGTTCAGCTGGGCAGTTTGTCCGACGAACAGCTTTACTGTGATACAGTGACGTCCCGGGAGAACTGTGGCACTTTGAGTGTGACCCGCGTCAAGATAAGGACATTCTTTTGCCCTCGAATATACGTAAGTTGTACATGCCTGGTTCGAAACCATGGGGTATCCAAAACATTTGGAGAGCTGCAGAGTTCAGTCCCGGACGGTACCGTGTAAGTTGTAAGCTTGCATGCAATACGGTGAGCAACTTCACAATGACCACATACTGGGCGTTGTTGCGGGCAGGCGTAGGTAGGGAAGTGATGTCACCCATTGACCCTGAGGAAATACGTAAGAAGAGTTTAATTTTTGCGTAGAAACTTCCTTATGACAGCCAACTTCAGCATTCCGAGGTTATTAAAAGCATGACGACACTCAGTCTTTTTCCTTTTTGAAAAACTACTAGTGGCCTAGGTAGTCACATAATTTCCCGCACTTTATGGAACCCTTAGGTTCAATGACGTGTTCGCAACAGCCGCCCCCCCCCCCAAAAAATCATAATTCGTTCCGCACCCTCCCCTCTTTCTTTAATATCCACTTTAATATTATACGCCAATCCACGGTAGGGACTTTTACGTGATCCCTTACCATCGGGGTTCGTGTCAAAACCCTGTATGTGTCTTCTTCATACATGCCCACATGCCCCGGCAATCTGATCCTTCTTGATTTGATCACAGGAGTTATGTTCGGTTACGCGTGCAACTTTGAAATGTACGAAAGTTAATTGTACTTTTTCCCCCCCCCCCCCCCCAAAAAAAAAAAGTGTTATTGTTGCATTTTTATTTACAAAGGGCTTGTTGTGGGTCTGAAACTCGGTATGTGGCCGTGAGGAAGGAACGCTTTAAGGAGGGTGAGAAGAGTATTTAGATATGTGGAAATTGAACTAGTCGGCGGTTGACGGTCTTTACGTGTACTCTTCGCACAGTATTGAGGTGACTGAGCAAGGAGAATGGGATTGGTAGAACATGTAGTACGCATGGGGCAGTTTGGGAGACGTAGTCGTGAACTGGAGAATAATATTAGAGCGTATCGTAAAAGTAATGGAGTGTGAAGCTTTTGATCTGATTCAACTGCTTCAGGAGGCGGTCGAATTCCAGGTTTTTGTGAACACGGTAATGAGCCTTCCGGTTCCGTACAAGGTCGCTATGAAGTTAGTACCTAGGCCTACAGATGAAGTACCGGTATTTTAAACACAGATTGATTATAGATGCAGCATTTGGAGGTCCCAGGGTCAACGTTTAATATGTCCGTTTGATACCTGTCCTGTATGTAGAGCCGGGATATCGTAGTTGCTATATGAGACTCTATTCCTGTAGAGACAAGACTTTTTCTCGTCTCCAGAACGTCCAGGCCGCTTCTGGGACCCCACCCAACCCCCTACTCAGTGGGTACCAGGAGTTCCTTCCACTGGAGGTGCAGCTGACCACACATCGCCGTCCATTTTCGAAGTACGGGCGGTTGGAGCTGTGTCTGTCCACCCTCTTATGTCTTCATGCAGTGTACAGGGACAGCTTTGCGTTACTCTGAACGTGAAGCGTATCTAAATAATGATTAAGGATCCAGTGTACCAACCTGACAGCTCGTTGCTGTTGAGAAGAATAATCTCTGTTTCTTCAGAAAAGTATACGAAACAAGTAAATTGTAGAGTTTATAAGTGTTTCGGCACACGGCACGTACACTTAACATTCGGCTTTACGCGGTTAACCCGTGTTTAACAACTCGATGATATCAGTTCAGATTTAGGATATCATAATTCAAGTAGTCGTTGATGGTACCCCTGTATACGTTTGGTGTTGGCCGTGTTCCGTGAGCGCGGATTAGCAGTTTGTGAAGTTCGGTTAGCTGCGTCCTCGAAATACCAGTTAATTTATCCCCATTACGTTAATTACCTGCCCGTACACAGCGCTGATTCTCAGATAATTAATTGCTACAGGCTGGTGTCTTTTTTCCCCCCAGAATACGGTAATGGATGTTTTGTCACACAATGCAGTGAAGCGGAGAAGACCAAGGTCTGGTCTGTCCGTCCCTCCCTTCGGCCGCATGGTAACAGTGGGAAAGTAAAGTTATAGGCCTGTGGTATGTCACGAATCAGCATTTTACGAAATACGTAGAGCAATGGAGGAGCACTAATGTGATCTTTGCTATCCCTACACAGGTCTGGACATGCCCTTTGGGGCACCAGAAAGTTGAGGCTCCAGAATTTCCAGATAGTCGGCATATGAAAGTGGCAAAGTTGTCAGCCCTGCGCACCGGTCACCTTTACCCCCAGAAGATATCCCTGAAACTCATTTCTGTTAGAGGCTGAGTCGATCCCAGGGCCATAGTGAGGCCGGAAGGATTGTCAACGAAAAATTCCTATGACACCATCGGGAATCGAACCCGCGACTTTCCGGCTTGTAGCGCTGTTCCATTATGACCTTTGCGTTCAGTGCATTTTAACGACGTTTTCACAGTCGCATGTGGTCCCGAAGGTCTGGCATATACGTGGACTGATTCCGAAATGTCGCTAACTTTTATTGACTAACTTTCATTATTGTGCCCCCCCCAGAGTACACGCCTTCTCACTTCACACGTACATGTTGTTTCGGCGTGCCTGGACGGCGTCATGAATCATTTTCTGGACGTCTTTTCTGTATTGTGCGTCACTCTGTGAGATCAGTTTTTGGGCAGAAATCCCTTTACTAAGAGTACTGTGTGGGGAGGCACATTGACGTTATACTTTTCTTTGTTATATTAACCAACTAATCGCACCGTTGTATGTTCCTAAAATATTTATTTACACATTAACACTTTAAAAATATATCACTTTATAAAATTTCGTCATTTACTCCTACATGTTTCAGTCCTATTGGACCATCTTCAGGGAGTACAATGTGCCTTGTTTTTTTAAGTTGCTAATATTATTGGTGTTGTGCCAGCATGCATGTGGGTGTTTAGGCTTGTTGACGTGTCTAGTGCCGCCTGTGACGATGTCGTACTGTGGTTATCCGTCTGTCAAAAAAAAATGACGTTATACTTGTTTGTGGTATATGGGATATCATACTTTCGCCGCTGTGGATACTGAATCGGGTGGGCTGTGGAGGGGTGTCAAATGGGTAAAATTCACCGACGTCACAGGACGTCTCGTTGGTCCCATCGTCTGCCTTCAAGAAGTCATTCTTGGCGCTGCACAGCTATCCAAAGGAGCGTGATTCACATGCATTGCTGCCGAATTGACTGTCGTAGACTTTTAAAAGCCTTAAGGCCTATTGCTTGATTAACTGTGACTAAGGAAGATATTCGGTGTGAGTAATTCAACTGATACAAAGATTGGAAGCAGATCTGCATGATTTTGATTTTTGATGCTGACATTCCCTCCCCTCATGGTCAGGAAATTAGATTCTCCAATTGGAAAATTTGGCGTGTTGTTTAGTCACCAGTAACCTCGCCTCATCCACTTGATATGGTAGGCTGCATAGCACCAAAGTAGTTCTGGTATTTGAGAGTTTGACAGTGGTCAGGATTGAACTGCGGCCTTCTCTGTTGTGACATGCTGTATTTTTGTGTATGGTTTCCGACCTTTCTGAGAAAGTTCCTACCACTATTTCTGGGCCCAGATATGAAGTTGGAGGCAGCAGTTTCCTCCAAAACATTGGTAACAATCTACCAGAGCACACGGTGTCCTAACGTAGGAAAAGACCTCAGTTTAATTGTAAAAGTTCAAATTTCGCTACCGCGAGTCTAGAACCGGCCTTACGTTCCACAACCCGACACTCCGCTGATCATTCGAAATCATAATATTATGGAACATCGCTGTTGAGTGTAGCTTTGCATTCGGAAGGTCTGGGAATCAATTCTTATTCTTGCCGCCGGCTATCGAGACCGGGCTGTTTCGCAGTTTTCTGCACCTGTCCAGGTAAATACGCTTTTTCCTTTTTGTAAGAGACAAAGTTTGACAAATTGTACAAATTTTATGTTTTGTTGACCGTGCATCCCGGGCCCCCTTCCACATCTTCGGGTCGATGTAATGTGTACCGGCTTCCCCTCCCATTCTGTTCTACTGCTTAGGGACCAGATGATTTCAAGCCCTGTGATTCGCGTGTAGTTAATGACAAATGCTGTGAACATTCTCGTATCTTTGTTTGTACAACCGGTACAAGGTAACGACATGAGGCAGAGGGAATGTTCAGTTCAATAAACTGAGGGCCGTTCGCCAGAGAAAGAGAGAGAGAGAGTTTGTGTTGCCGTACAGTAGCGCTGTTACGTTTTTCGCATCACAGAAATTTGGACAAAGGTGCTGCTTAATATACGAGATACTTACACCTTCCCTCCGAGGTGAATGGAACGTCGCCAAGTGTTACGTAACTGGTCAGTAAATTGCCCGTTTGTGTGGAACCCAAAATTATATCACAGTGTTGATAGAGTTCCACCATTATTGAATTGTCTTGAGCCAGTTTAGTCCGGTCTGTACGTTTACGTACACATTCCTTTCCTACAGTATGCATTTTAATATTATCGTCGCGTCTTCAACTGGACCTTGAGACGCTTCTGTTAAAGTTGTGTTTACAGTTGTACAGCTGTCGGATTGGCTGTAAGTGTGAGTGGATTTCGATTCCTGGCAGTGTAACTACTGTCCAAATTTACTCTGTAGCCCCATCCATTGTTTTTCCTCCACCCAGTTCTTGGCGCTGAGGCATAGGGCCAACTTTATAACGTTTATCCCCCCCGTTGGACGCTCATGACCTTTTTTTTTCCGTCGTTACATAGTATGAAGACCTTGGTGATGAAACGTCTTTCATCCTTTGTTACAGGGACGTCCAGGTTTCTTCAGTAGTCACACGGTCATAAATTGGTATGTGTGTGTGTGTGTGGGGGGGGGAGGGGTGATGCACAGATTTTGATTGAAGGTTATCTATAAGAAATGTTAGTATTTTAGCAGTTAATACGAAATTGGCGGGCGGGTGGTTAGGCCATACTGGACTGTACTGTAGTTCGTGTGTGTTAGCGAATTAGGTTAAACGGTGTGTGCTGAAAGATTCTAAGGTGGGAGGCGTTTTGAACCTGCCGGCACAAGGGTTTCTTTTTTGTTTGGTCGAATAACGTCCTGATAAACCCTGTATTGTTTTTTCTGTCTCTGCCTGCCAAAGAATCCAAGTTTGAAGCCCTTCGTGACATTTTGTAACGTCTAACCTTTTGGCAATAAGGGATAAACGGATCTCCAAGCTGGAAAATCACTCTCGTTTTATATTCTATTGATAGGATAGCTATGAGTCTGCATAGAGTCAAGACTTATTTTTCCTCGTATTTTCTTTGTGAAAATGGTTGTGAGGTCGGAAGAGATTGTGGTAGCAGGGTTTGGCATCACGAGTGTTGGAACTCTTAGTTTTGTTTCTGAATCGGAAAATGCCAAGGGGCCTATTCCACTGACGAAGAGGACGAAATAATTAAATATCCTAACCGTGTGTATATTTGGTATCGTTTCGATTTCCGGCAGGGGCAAAATGTCTTCTCTGAAGCGTTAAGACCGGCCCGAGGGCCAACCAAGCAGCAGCCCCGATACCTCAGCAATTTTATGTGCAATGAACGGTTTCACGATATCGCCTTGTAAAGTGCGTAGATCGCATCGAAGCCGACCAGTGACAGTCGTAGGACAGCTGTAGATGTGGACCCAGTACCTAATTTGTTTTAAATTCTGGTGGTTTGGTATGGCGATGAAACTACAGGCAGGCGGTGCACGATGGAAGAGTAACTTCCCGCCAGAGCGGGCAGTTTGGAGATGTTTTATCCGAAAGCTCAGGTGTTATGTGAAAGGCATCATCTGCATCGACCTTGTGTTATTTGCAGTTTGTGAGCAATCAAGATATTGTTTCCTGCGACAAGCAAGAGGAAGGAGTTAGTCACGGATCAGAGGCGGGATGTGTGAAGCTACCGCGTCGTTCCTAATATGAAACCGGTTTTGAATTCGCTTCCTCTCGGGAGCTGAAGCAGCGTTAAACACAGTCACATTGTGTGTGTGTTGTGAGTAGTATCGTGGTTACCCGCCTTCTCGCATGGTGTTCCGTTTTTGTGTCGATGGTACTCTGTAATGTTATTGTTATGCCAAGTTCCAGACGGTAATTTTATGCGTATATCAGACACTAGCAGGAGAGAGATAAACGGTTTGTAAGCAAAATTTATTTTCTACGTCCCATTCATGAAAAGTAACGTGCCAGGGCTCTATTTTTGGGTAGGAGATTTGTGACAACAAACGTCTTGTAAAGTGGCGGTTAGTCGCCGGCTTGTCACAGTGGAGGCCTGGGTTCAATCCTAGGCTAATTGGTGTGGGATTTAATTTTTCTGCAGCTACTTCTTTGTACCCCTGTCATTAGCATTCCACCAGTGCTTCATAGTCATATTTAATTCATTTGTTATCAGTGCTGTGTAATCTTAGTAATTAACAGCATCGTTAATGTAACATTTTTTGGAAATTAACTAGACAAAATGTGCATGTGTTGACTTTTAAAGATTTTGAATTTGGTATTTCAAAATATCTAATGGAAAATAAACATTTAGGTACTAGTTTTTCTCGATTTATTCAACATATGTAGAGAAAATTTCCTAAGGTAGGAACAAACCTCTGTAACACCAAATGCTTCAGTCTGGTAATTTCCTGATTTTGAAGTCATTCCTCACAGTACTTTGTGATGCCTTCATTAGCACATCAAATTACTTATGTATGAAGTGTGTGCATACATATCGATAGTGTAACAGGCAGTTACAGCTGTTTATCTCTTTTTTTTCAGGTCAGCCCTGCATGTCAGTAAAATCATCCCCAGGTTTACCATGGAGGATCCTGAAAGGAATGAGCATATTGGGCCAATGGAAAAGAAAAAAGTAACACTGGATCGAACCATCAGTATGAATGTTGAGAGTGTGCCTCTCACAGCTCTGCCAAAATACAAAACACTTTCACCCACGCTTTTGGGTAGATGGAGGAGTAACAGGCAAGATGTGAGTGTGCAAGAAGATGAATGCCACTATGTGAAGATGGGGGAGTCTCCTCCAGCGGATGACATGGTACTGTTTGATAGCTTTGAGGACACTGGAATTGAAGCTATGAGTGTGAAAATCTGCAGAGACAGTGTAAGACAAGGCCTGTTGGACCTCATGAGAGCTACTTCTAATAGATATGCTGTTCATTTCATGGAAGATATGGAATGTGGAAAGGTCACTTTAGAAGATTCTGAACCATTCCTAAACCGGTGTGGCAGAATGGAAAGAAATGTTTTGTTATTGTGGGTAGCATTTCTTAAACGACTGGATTTCCTTCAACTTCTCTGTCGTATGGGAGTTGACATAAACTTCACTGAACCTACTGAAGGATTTTCAGCACTTCATTTTAGTGCTTTCAGTGGTAGTGTTGAGTGTTCGAAGTTTCTTATTTCAAATGGGGCCAGTGTTACTTTTGCTTCCAAATGGTTTACTCCACTCCACAGTGCAGCATTTGGTAATTCTTTTGAAGTTGTGAAGGTGCTACTCAATAATGGTGCTAAGGTGGAAATTACTGGCAGAACAAAGACCAATGATGACTTCCTTTATGGAACTGCCTTACATTCAGCAGTGAAAGCTAATGCAGTAGAATGTGTTAATCTTCTATTAGCAGAATGTACCAATATCAATTCACTTGAGCCTCAAGGAGTCTCCCCACTTCATTCAGCAGCTGAATTGGGAAATGTACATCCACTAAGGGTTCTTCTCAATTATGGAGTTGATCCAAACTTAGTTTCTAAAGACAAGCAAAATACAGCTCTACATCTAGCTGCAGAAGGGGGTTTCAGCGAATGTGTCTCATTGCTGTTGTCGAAAGGTGCCAATGTGGATGCAAGAAACTACAAGGGACAAACAGCATTGCACTTGGCAGCTCGTGCTCAGTCATTGGAGTGTGTTGAAATATTACTGGGTACTGGAACTTGTGAACCAAATGCAGTGGATAATGACAGGCGGACACCTCTTCATTCAGCGGTTGGGAAGTCACTGTTGGCATTTGAAATTACCGAGGTCTTGTTGATGTGCAAAGCTGAAGTGAATCACAAGGACAAATATGGTTACACACCACTTCATATTGCTGCACTGAATGAGCAGTCTCGATGTGTAGAGACACTGTTATACCATGGTGCAGATGTGAGTGCAAAAACAAAAGGTGGTATTTCAGCACTTAGCATTATTGTCCGCAAGACTCCAGCATCATTAGGCATGTTATACCAGAAATTAGACTATGCAATATCATTAAGTGATCCAGAAGCATCAAACAGGGAGGTGGAAATGCTGCTGGATTTTCGATTGTTGCTGCAGAATTGTGACATGGGAGAAATTACTGTTCTAAAGACGTTTGTGGATGCAGGTCAAAAAAATATTCTGGAGCATCCATTGTGTGAAGCATTTCTATACCTTAAGTGGGAGAAGATGCGTAAATATTATATTGCCAGAATTTTCATGTATGGTATCTTTGTCGTGTGTCTGTCTGTGTATGTTCTGATTGCTCTGGCATACAACTGCTACAACACCGGCAAGGCAATTAATGGTAATATGACCAACCAGACAGACAGTGTGATGGAGTTATGCAAAGATGATTCTATGATTGCAGAATTTTTTAGAATGAATCCTATAGTGACTGAAATCATATGGTTTGTCCTTGTATTCTTAACTTTGTTTGAGTGCATGCGTAAGTTGGTTGGTTTTGCAGCACGTGCATCTTTGAAACAATATTTGATGCAGCCTGGAAATGTCGTCGAGTGGTTTGTCGTAGCGAGTGTTTTTATGATGTCATGCTTTTATACAGGCAGAACATATACCTGGCAGAATCATGTAGGAGCTTTTGCTGTACTCTTCGGTTGGTTAAATCTCATGGTTATGATTGGGCAGCTGCCTCTGTTAGGAACTTATGTGGCCATGTACACCAGTGTGCAGGAAGAATTTGCAAAACTTTTTGCTGCATACCTGTGCCTTTTGATTGGCTTTACAATTTCTTTCTGTGTTATTTTCCCATCATCAAATGCCTTTGGAAATCCATTTGTTGGCTTCATGAAGGTACTTGTTATGATGACTGGTGAATTAGATTTTGAAGACATGTTATTCGGAAACGGTGATGGAAAGAAGGAACCTTTTCTACTAGAAGTCAGTGCTCATATTGTCTTTACTGTTTTTCTCCTCTTTGTTACTGTTATTTTGATGAACTTACTTGTAGGAATTGCTGTGCATGATATCCAGGGACTCCAGAAGACAGCAGGGCTCTTGAAACTAGTTCGTCAGACAGAATTGATTGCATACATAGAGTCTGCACTGTTCAGTGGTTTCTTGCCAGAGTGTATAATTAAAGTTCTCCAATGGACAGCGCTAGTGTCACCATCTGCATATAGGGTTGTGATACAAGTAAGACCTCTCAATCCTCGAGAAGAGAGGTTACCAAAAAATGTTTTGAAGGCAGCTTACGAAATAGCAAAGCAGAGAAAATGGTTTGGTCATACTGTATCCTCTCAAGGATCAAGCAGTTCAGCATCTTTTAAGGTCACAAAATCTCATGGATCATCATTTCATGCACCCCAGGCACCTGAACAGTCAAATATTCAGTCACTGTTCCTGGGTATTGAGGAGAGTTCAAAGGAGATAGCTAAGTTAAGGGAAGAGGTGCAGGAACTCAGAGAAGCAACAAAGTCAAATGCGGATTTGTTACGGCAGTTGTGTAATCTTCTGAAGACTAAGAGTAGCGACTGTTAGGACTTTTAAATGCATCAGTTCATACAATTAAATAGCCTCTTTTATGTTATGTATAGAAATAAATTGTGTAAGGGTTGTTGACATTAAGTGGTGTAACAGTGAGTTTAACCCTTTCCTTGCTATAACTTCACTGCAGGTGTTATGCACTTAGAAATTCTTGTCAGGCAGATGGCCAATCCCACTAGTTCAGATGTGCAAAGAGATGAAGCACATAAGTTGTATGGAACAAACTATCTTGTAGTGATTATACTGGACTTTGGTATTGAACTGGTACAACCTTCACTTCCAACTGTTTTTTTGATATGAAACATCCAGGTTGGTGTAGATATTGCACATCGGATGTTACTTCCGTTTTACTTCTTCAGACCCTTGTCTTCTGTTTTGTTGGTATATGCTTTGACTCCTACAAAGTGTACACATGAGACATCTCTAGAAGCACTGTCACTTCTGTTCTCTATTTGGGGGGGGGGGTCAGAACAGCAGAGAAGTTTTATCCATTTTGTAACTCCAGCTATTTTTGGCTTGAACAATACAAATGCCATAGAGCAGCAGAATACATTTTTCCAGTCTCTAGTTGCAGATGTCTGTGACTTCATGACTGTTGAAATTGTGCATCTGTCTTGTAGCTGAGCCCTTCTTTCAGATGATGGTAGTTGCTCAGCTGTTCAATAAATTCCCTACCTCTTATTGAATCTGAAAGTTTGATTACAGCATTCACAGCAGCACACTGCACATACTCTTCCATCCCATTTCCTTAAAGATCTATTTCAGTGCTCTTTCCATCCGTGCCATCTGCCTTCCAAGAGTTACCTTCACATTAGCTTTTTGTATTGAAATTTTGTGCATGTTTCTGATTCCTCCCGTACTTGCTGCAAGCCCTGACAGACTCATACTCATTGATTTTATGCAGAAAAATTACGTAGTTAGGCATGTATGTGCTTACATAGAAGGCTTCTTTAAGTAAAGGCAACATGGGAAGGGTTACATAAAACATCATGGATTTAAACACAGAGTGGTATGGAAAGATGAAGCAGGGTTATGTGACCATATGAGTATGAAAGTTACAAAATACTGCATGGTGATGTTTCAGACTGTGTAAGGGAAGGTTACAAAAAGAGCAGTGTTTCATCATACTATCGAACAGTACACTTTTTATGGTACATTGCAATACTCAATTACATGAACTGTGGTAGCTCAGTTAACTTATTGGCTGTAGGCTTCATAATGTGTTTGGTTCTTGGTAGAGACAGATATTTCCAATTGTTACTTTATTGCATTTGATGGTGGGTCACCAGGCCTCCTGTCTGGTACTGGAATTGTTTACACATCAAAGTAATCTGGTTAGAGTGTGAAGCTGAACATTCATCTACATCCATTTCCAAGGCTAAGAATGTGTGGAGTTTTAACCTTCTCAGTACAGCAATTAGACTAAATTTTGGATTGTCAGGAGTAAGTGTTTGATATGGGGCACAGACAGAGAGTTTGTTTCTCCACAGCTTGTGGGCTAATTTAGGGACTCTCCTGGAGGGCATTATGTCAGCTATCCAAGAATGCTGCCAGTGAGGATGTATAAAATGATAATATTGCCACTTTTAAATAAGTGAAATGAGGACATGAATACTGGTGTGAAGGATGGAGGAAGAAGGCTTTGTGCGTGGGAGCATTAGTGATGAAGAACTAAGTAATTTGTACAAATTGCATAGTGTTGTGAGGATATTGTAATTAAGGAGGCCAGGCTGGGAAACAAGGATTGCATACTAAATTTTGGTGACAAAACACATGGGGAAACATCTACTTGGAAGTCTGAGGAGTAGGGTGTAACATTACACTGTATATTTGAGAGAGAGACTATGAGGTACTGAGGTGGATAAAACAAAATCAGGATTGTGTCTAGTGGCAGGCTTAAGTATCATCAACATTGAATCTTTGGTTGTTTTGATAGCTTATTTTTAGCCTGGATGTGTAAAGTAACTTTAAGAAAACACATGCAACAGCTGTACACTTGTATTGTTTGCAGTGTTATTATATTTGGTAAACTGAATTATTAACTCATCCTCTTGTTGATTACTAGAAGCTTGTTCTAAGAAGGAAAGAGAATTTGGCATTCTTATGACTCGGGAATGAGTGTGATTTTTGCGATAATACTTTGCCAGTTGCACAGGCTATGCTTGTTCATATTTGGTATAGACATTTATCAATGATGAATTTGAAAGAATATGGAATGAGGTGTGTGATACAAAAGATAACATAGAGGGACACAGTAGCCTACATAAAACTTGCAGGATAGGCCTGTGATGAAGATATGAACCCAAGACCTGTGGAATGAAGATCATATGTTCCTAATTGTGGCACTTTATCACTGCTGCCTTCTTATTACCAATATCTGACAGTTGGTAGACCTTTATGTCTGTACTCAGACACAACATGAGGGCATTATTAGTGGGGACAGAAGTAATGTATCATGGAAACTATGTAGGGGGCATAAATGTAGAGCTCCATATGTTCTTAACCTCAGCACTAGATTATGGTATTTAAGATTTTTCACTTACTCCTGAGGAATGAAGAAGTGCCTTTGTAGGCTCAAGAGTGTTTGTAGCACAATACTATGGCTGTCACATTGCAATGTTGATGAGTAAACCAAATTTTAAAAGGCATTAATTATTATAATTTAAAGTTATGACCAAGTGAGATTTTCATAACTCCAGAAGCTCACTGCCATACACCAAATGCAAAATTATTTGTCTGCCACCGTTTTTCCTGTCAGCACTGATGGCAAGATTTATTGTATTGTTCAGTCCTGGCAATGAGTGTTTGAAAAATACCTTTAGAATACTGTGTTTATAATGTAGAAAGATAGAAACAACTTCATGAAGTTCATAAACGACGCTCTTAGTATTTGTGTCATCTTGTTGTGGCAGCTTACATGTGCTTAACCTC
>Ga0123357_10005638_pt1 | contig 15061 bp, 10 predicted proteins | sample TergutEmb28metaG_FD_89873 | JGI IMG/M metagenome (GOLD analysis project Ga0123357, IMG submission 89873) | Embiratermes neotenicus P4 segment gut microbial communities from Petit-Saut dam, French Guiana - Emb289 P4 | ecosystem: Host-associated > Arthropoda: Insects > Digestive system > Gut ...
CATTGTTTGGGACGAGGAAGCCCAAGTGTGGATCGCGCTCAGCGATGACATCCCCGGGTTGGCGCTTGAATCCGATTCGCTGGACAAGTTGCAGACCGAAATACCTGCTGCTGTCAACGAACTTCTGGAGTTTTCCGACTCCCATCATGTGCAGTTTGCTGTGAGTATGCAAGCGTCCCGCCAATATGTGTATGCCTAGCTTATGGCGGAGTATGAGAAGAAGGTGCGGGACGCGCTGAAAGCCCACGGATGCTCGTTTGTTCGCCACGGTAAAGGTGACCACGACATCTGGTACAGTCCGCGCACTGACACGCCGCTGACTGTGCCCGTGAAACTGAAATCCCGCTACCTGGCCAATGTGATCCTCAAACAGGCTGGCGTTGATGTGAGGTATTAGCCTCCCACGCCCGCCGCCCTGCACGATGCTGGCTGTACAGGGCGGCAATAAGTTGACTAATTAGGCCAAATGCACATCGATCATTGCCGGATCGGGGCATTGGGCAGAGGCAAAACCGTCAAGCATGGAGTAAAGATAGCCGACTCCACTTCCAGAATCGGTCAGCCCGCCACAGGAGGAAACCCACGTCCACCCCACGCGGGACGGATCGGTAATGCGAAACTGTATGGCCGAATTTCCTGGATTCGATACACGTTTCAGCACTGTTAGTGTCGGCTGTTGTGCTTGTTGCGCGGGTGCAGGCGCGGGTGCTGGGGCTGGTGCGGGTGCTGGCTGTGTTGACGGCTGTGACGTGTTGCCGCCGGACTGTGTTGACGGATTCGATGCCGGTGCGGACGGTGTCGATGTTTTGGTTGACGGCTTCGGGGTTGTCTTGGTTTGTGCCTGGCTGTATGCGGTTTCGCTGGCTGTCACATCAGCGGTCGGCTGTGTCATGGTGGCGGTGGCTGTAGTAACAGCCGAAGTGGCTTGGGCGACCTGTGGGGCGGTGGAGCTGTCGTCGGCGGTCATAGCCCCTTGCGCGTCCATAACGGCTTGTGCGGCGGTGACAGCGTCCTGCAACGCTTGCCGTGTGCTGTCATCTTTCACTTTGCCTTGCGATGAGGCGACTAGGTCGCTACCGGCCTGGATGGCTTGCTGCAAAGCAGTGATAGCCGTGGTGTATGCGGGCATCAGCGACTGTTTCTGTGCCGCCGCCAACGCTGTGTCCATCCCCTGCACACTATCGCCCTTCCCGGCGCACGCGGTTTGGGCTGTGGCCAAATCCTGCGCCTCACCGGCAGTGATCAAAAACTGTGTCTTACCGTCGGCGGCTGGCGTGGGTGCCGTGGCGGTGAAATCCGGGCTAGCATCCGACGGGGTTTTCGCCGTCACCCTAGTGTTCCCATCCAGAAACAGTGTGGCCCACCCGTCCAAAGTTGTTGCACACGCCACATAATCATTAACCGCCTGCACCGACACATCATCGGCGGGCAACACTGTGGCAAGCCAAGGCTGCGTATCATCCGCTGTCACCGGCGCCGTCGTGTCAGTCACGACCTGCGCCTTCGCCTTCACCACATCAGCAGCCAAACCCGTCTGGCCGTCGCCAATGCTTTGCGCCGTCGCAGCATCCGCCTGCACCAAAGTCGGCAGCGGCTCATGCTGCACAACCCACAACGCCCCAAACCCCATACCGCACAGCGCCAACGCCACCACAACAGCGACAATCGCCGTGCCAACACCCCTCGACTCCTTACGCTGCGGCACACGCGGCGCAGGCTGCGAAGGCACAGCCGGAGCCGGCGGCCACTGGCCCTGCGGAACCTGCCATGCAGTCTGGCCAGCATCTGGAAGCTGTGGATTACTCATGCGTCAATTATCCCACCACAGTCTGACAGACACTCGCAAACCCTTCGACGACATCTTCGCCCAACACTTCCAAGCATCAACGATCACCCTAAAAGGTGAACGATCAACCTCAACAGGCAACACAGCTACAGCATTAGGCACAGACACCAACGACGTGTCAGAACACACCAACTGCCAGCCAGCAGCAACCAAACCGTCAGCCACATCAGGCACCCAACACCGCAAAATACGGAGCTTTCATCACAATCCTCTCCAGTCACACAGAACAGACATGTGTAACAACGCAAGCATGATTGCACGACAACAAACACGACAGCGACAGCCAAAACAACACTCTTCCAACCATAAATATGGATGGGGGCGTTTCTGCCCAAATTATGGGGCAAACCGGCCCTGTAGCGCATGCCTCGATGACGGCGAAAAGGCCGGTTTGAAACAGCCTTTTTTGGCTACTGTGACATTATCCGCAGCCCGGTTAGCGTCAACCTGTCAACATGTCCAACCAAAATTTTGGGACACAAAAATGCCTGGATAATAATGCTTGGAACAATGATCCAACCGTCCAGATGCAACCTCTGGCCATTGTTTCTGCTTCGCTTGGCAGATCCTGCGACTTCGCGAGAAAAGTGCTTCCGGCCGGATTCGAACCGGCACTGTACCGAGTTTAAGTCGGCTGCCTCTGCCGTTGGGCTACGGAAGCTCGGGGCTGGTGCGGCGCAGCAGGTCCAGCGCCGCACCGTCCAGAATATCGGTTTCCCGCACCAACATGTCAGTTTGGACGCGCGCCGCCACCTCGTCACAGATCAGCGCGCCCGCGCAGATCACCTCGGCACGCATCGGCTCCAGGAACGGGTACTTGGCTTTGACGGACGCGACGGGCGCGGCCAGTAGTTCGCCCGTCAGTGCGGCAATTTCGCCCACGCTCAGGGACGAGTTGTGCACCCGCGTCGAATCGTATTCGACCATGCCCTGACGCATCGCCGACAGGGACGTGTTGGTGCCGGCGACGCCGATGAACGCACCGACGCCACCCAGCGGCACCGCCCCGCCGTCAATCAGCGACCCGACATAGCCCCGTGCCGCAACGATTTGTGACGCCGTCGGCGGGTCGTCGTGAAGGAACCGCTCGCGCAACCGGACGGACCCGACGTCGAACGATTGCGCCGCCGTGACGGCACCGGCGGCGTCCCCCAGGATCAGTTCCGTCGACCCACCGCCGATGTCCATGACGAGGATTTGGGACGCCCCAATCGGCCCGCCCGCCAACGCGCCCAGGAAGGACAACCTCGCCTCTTCGTTACCGGTGATGACGTCCGGCGCGACGCCCACGCGGGCCTCGACGCCCGCGAAGAACTCGTCCCTGTTTGTCGCGTCACGGGCGGCGGACGTCGCCAAGAACCGTAGCTCGTCCAGTGGCCCGTGTTCCGCAATCAAGCCGGCGAACTCGTCCAACGCCGCGAAAGTGCGCGCCAGCGCGTCCGGGTGAAAGCGGTGCGTCGCGTCCACCCCCTGCCCCAGCCGGACGAACCGCAGCACCCGCACCACGTCGGCCAAATACGGGTCGTGCCCCACCGGCCGGACCCCGTCGCCGGCACCATCGGCGATCAGCAGCCGGACGGTGTTGGTGCCGCAATCGATCACACCCACCCTTGTCATTCGTCCTCCAAACACGGCTCAACCCAGAACTCGCCGATGGCCGCCAACGCCTCGTCCCCGAGCGGGTTGACGCCGGGGCCGGCCGCCAGCGCGTGCCCGACAAGCGCGTGCAGGCATTTGACGCGGGTCGGCATGCCGCCCGCACTCTCGCTGGACCGCGGCACGTCCGCCACGCCCAGCGACGCGGCCAACTCGGCCCGGTCACGCAAATACTCCCGATGCGCCGCCTCGTACGCCACCCGCAGCTCGGCATCCGTCCCCAACCGGGCCGTCATCGACGCCATGACGCCCGACGCCTCCAGCCGCGAGCAGGCCGCGACGGCATTCGGGCACGTCAGGTAATAGGTCGTCGGGAAGGGCGTGCCGTCAGGCAGCCGGGGCGCTGTCGCCGCGACGCCCGGACGCCCGCACGGGCACCGCCAGGCCACACCGGCCACGCCGCGCGGCGGCCGTCCCAATTGCGCAGCCAATGCGGCCAGGTCGTCGGCACTTGCAGGGGTGATGGTCATCAGGTGGGCGAATCGGACGGCGTCGGCGTCGCGGTCGGTGTGGGCGTCGTGTCGACGGTGATGGTGGGCTGGTCGGACGGCGCGGGAGTTGCCGGGGCCGGGTTGTCGGCGGCGGCGGCCGAGCCCAGCAGGCGATCCCACCAATAGCCCTGTTCGGCGCCGGCCGGCGTAGCGCCTGAGGCGTCGATGTTGGCGCCCTGGCTAAGCGGCTTGCCGTCCGGGCCGATCACTTGAAAACCGATCTCGCCGGGCACAACCCAGCCGAGACGCGCCCGGGCCTGCGCCTGCACATAGGAAGGGTCTTGCCAGCGCTGCAGTTCGTCCTGCAGGTTGCCGATTGATTGTTGGTCCGTGGCAATCTGGGCGCGAGCGGCGGCCAACTGCGCCTGCTGGTTGAAGTAGACGCGCAGGCTTGACGCATAGCTGATGATCAGCACCACCACCACGGCCACCAGCGCGATCAGCCGCCAGGTGAAGCGGAAACTGCGTTCGGTTGCCGCCGCGACGGCCTGCGCCACCCGGCCTGAATCCTCGATCGAATCCGGCAGGTTGACGCGTCCAACCCGCGCCTGGCTGGCGCGTTCGCGGGGGCGCGCCGACGTCCGCGTCGACGGGGTTCCGGTTGACGGGGTGCTGCCGGGCGACGCGGGCAATCTGCCGGACGGGGAAGCCATGCCTCAATGTTACGCGTCAGACGACGGTTCTCCGGCCTACCATCAATGCGCCTCCTTCACGCCATCCAGCCCGACGGCCCCAGGATCTGCCTGTCCCGATTCAGAAACCTACGCTTGGATGCCGGTTTTGGGACGGGACGGTGTCGAGGCGGTGGTTTTTGGTATGAAAGGGCCTGGTTTGGTTCGAAGATAGCCGCTTCGATTTCGACGGGCCAGATATCGGCCGTCGAGGCGGCGGTTTGTGAATCTGGGGTGCCGCAGTTGTTGCGTTTTGTCTTCTTCCGCAAGTACTCCCGCGCCGGCCTTCGCTGGCTTGTGCTGCCGCGCCCCTTTCAGGGGCTTGCCTCCGGGGATAATCTTCCGCTACTTGGGTGGTTTCTACTTTTCGGTGCAAGTCTGCCGTCAGCTGTCACTTCTTGGGGACGGCTGGGACGGTTCTTAAGTTGGCAATCAAGATTCCTTGACCGATAGACGGCACTGATCGTGGCAGTCAGCGGAACGACAACTCTCGTTGCGGCAAAAGTGACGGACGGTAGTCAACCCGTCCCCGTCAGTGACTGCCGATCAGGTACGGAAGGAACATTCCAGGCCAAGCACCCGAACGGGTGCTTGGGGCACAAGCCGGCGAAGGCCGGCGCGGGAGAACTTGCGGCAGAACACAGACGGGACGGGTGTACCGTCCCCGAGTATTAGCGAACTAAACCAAGTCGTACCGAAAAGCACCTCTAGCGACGGCTAGGTATTAGTTGGCAAGGGTTCCAGACCCGAAAACCCTTGCCAACCCATACCCAACCGTCACCAAACACCCAAAGCGGCACGGTATGGATCAATTCGCAGGATGACGTGTGGGTGTTACGCCTCAGCCGGCCACCGCCAGGGAGGCGATCGCCGCGTCCACCTTGGCGCCGCGGCCGGTGTCGCCGATGGAGTAGGACGAGAAGAAGATGCCCAGGTGGTCCTTGCCCGCGCCCAGGTCGACGACGATTACGTCGCTGGTGTCACCGGCCACCTGCTGGCCGCTGACATATATATTCGACTCGATGCGCCAGGCGGCGTGCCCGGATATCGAGATCTGCTCGCCGGGTATCAGATCCGTCCGTCCGGTGAAACCCTCGTAATACCCGGACGACGCGAAGCATTCCATCACCTGCTCGGCCGATGTCGCGATGTCGGTGAATCCGTCCGAGTTGGCCAGCAGCCCCACCGCGATGTTGCTGAACCAGCCGGGGTAGACGGTATCGGTTTGGGCGTGCGAGTCGTAGATAGGGTCCAGCCCCATCGGGTCCATCGTCCACCCGGCGATGGTGTCGACCGACAATGTGTCGGCCGTCAGTTTGCCGGCGACCTGCCGCGTGGTGCTGCGATTCGTCGCCACGGGGCAACTGACCAGTTGCCCGCCGCCCACCGTGGGTGGTGGCGGGGTGGGGGTGCTGGTTTCGTCCCAGGCGCTGACGGTGGGGGTGGACGAGTTGGTGTCTTCTTGCGCGGGGTGGGTGCCGCCGATGCCGCCGGTGCCGTGCAACAGCAGCGCCACCACGATTGCGGTGATGACGGCCAACACGCCCAACGCGATCAGCCAGGTGCGGTTTCCACCGGCGCCGGCGGGTTTCGCGGGTGCTGGCGGCTTGGGCGGCGGGGTGGACGGGTCGGTGGTGGTCTCGTCCGACCAGTTGGCGCCGTCCCAATAGCGGAAGCGCCCCTGCGCGCCGCTGGGGTCCGGGTACCAACCGTTTGCTGCCACACGGCAATTCTATTAGGGACGGACGCGGCAACGGTTGCGCTGCCGCCCACCTCAAACCCATTTCACAGCAGGACGGCCCCGTCATCCCGCGGGACGGCCCCGTCATCCCGCGAGGCATCCCTCCCCCGTCATCCTGCGCGGAGCGAGCGGAGCGAGTGAGAGTCGCAGGATCTGCCAGGGCTTTCCACAAGACGGGCCCGGGGCCACCCATTACCAGGGACGTGGCCAGGATTCAATACAAAGATGAATTGGGGGATAAATAGTGCTATAAATAATTCAAGCAAAACTCACAGGGTAAAGGGAGACAGCACCTTCGGGTGTCGTGACTGCTTGGGTCGTCGCTCAGTACCCACGAACAATGGGAAACCGTATGTCAACTAAGACAAAAACCTTACGCGCTGGCTTGGCGTGCGCCGCCGCAGCCGCGCTTTTCCTGGTTGCCACCCCAACGTCGGCGTCAGCCACGACCACGCCGGTCACCGGCCCCACCCCGAACGCGCCCTGGTTGGGAAACCCTGGCACGGGTCAGGTCGTGTGGACCGAAGACTTCTCGGCGTCGGGCCAATCCGCGGATCCCGTCCCGCTCCAAAGCTACGTCGGCGCCAGTGGCGAGGCCTACACTGCCGCTGTTGACTGGTTGCCGCCCGCGCCGGACCCCAATAACACCGGCGCTTGCAATGGTTGGGTGCTTACCAGCGCATCACCCAACCCCAACAACGGTAGCGACACTGACGTATCGGTCGACTTCGGTTGCAGCAACGACGGCGGCAAGGACAGCGGCGGCAACACGCACCCCGCTTGGTGGTTCTTGCGTCAGATGGCTGACGGGCTGGGCGCCGCGCAAGGTATCACCTCGGGCAACGCGGTTGTGTCTTCCGAGACCAACAACAACAACCCGGCTATCGCCACAACAAATCAGTTCACGGCCTCTCTGACGGCCCAGGCGATCCCGGGCCACTACTACACGGCCTCTATCTGGGTTGCTGCCGTACACTGCGCGGGCGACCAAGGCGAACCCACTGCCAACGTCACCTGGGCGAACGTGCCGAATGAGCAGTTGGCCTTGACCGTGGGTGGCACAGCGGTGGCGACGGTCAACCCGTCGGCCGACGACCAGGTCTGCGGCGTCAATAACCCGCCCGTCTTGCAGAAGGATCCGGTAAGCGGACGCAGTGTTGACATCCACACCGCCAAGATTGTGATTCCGCCTGTGCTGGTCACGACGGCTGGGCCGTTGGGTCTGACGCTGGACAACCTGCAGGCCGCCTCAAACGGCAATGACTCGGCATTCGACACGCCGACCATCATCGACGTGACGCCGAAGCTGGACAAGGTGATCGCGCCTGCGTCGATCCTGCCCGGTGGCACCGCCACGTTGACGCTGACCATCACCAACGCATTCTCCGACGCGCAGGCCACGACGCCGTCGGTGCTGGAGGCAAAGCAAGGTCTGTCGTTCACCGACACGCTGCCCACCAATGTGACTGTCGCGTCGACACAGCCGGCGAACACGGGCACGTGCGCTTCCGTCCAAGGCATGACCGTGACGGCCGCGGCGGGCTCGGGGTCGGTCACCGTCGCCGGTGACCTCGGCGCCGGCACCGACAACAAGTCCTGCACCGTCATCGTCAACGTGACGGCCACCAAGGACGGCGTGTACACCAACGGGCCCGACAAGGGTGACTTCGGCACCGCCACAGGCGGCGGCTACAGCGCCCTTACCGGGCTGTGGCCACCCGCCGACGCGACGTTGACCGTCACGTCCAAGCCGGGCATCTCGTTGGCCAAGACGGCTGACCCGACCACGGCATCCGCCGTCAACCAGATCATCACCTACACCTTCGTGATCACGAACACCGGCAATGTGCCGCTGACCCAGGTGACGTTGGATGACCCGGATTACATCTTCAATGTGGATCCGACCACCGGCAACCCCCTGACCTGCACGCCGGCCTTCAGCAATGACGGCACGGACACCTTGGCTGTGGGCGCCGTGGTCACCTGCACCGCCACCCATACGGTGACGGCTGCCGATCTGGCTGCCGGCACATTGGTGAACACCGCGACCGCAACCGGGTACGACCCCGCCAGCGGCACGACGGTTTCGTCCGACTCGTCGGCCAGCGTGAACATGTACACGCCGCCACCGCCGCCACCGCCGTCGAACCCGAGCGCCGTCACCGGTGGTTCTGTGAACGCCGCGATGGTGCTGTGGCCGATGCTGGCACTGATGGTCGCCGGCGGTGCCGTGTGGCTATATAGCTGGCGGCGCAAGCTGGCAGCCTGAGTAGCCCTTGACTACTGAATAAGCTACGGCCCTCCAGGCAACTGGGGGGCCGTAGTGTTTGCGCCGGACGGGCGTCACGACGGTGCTACCTTGGTAGTAGGCGCGCGGGTGAGCCCGCCTTTACCAGACGGGGCGCCAACATTCAATACAGGACGTGCGTCACAGGGGTGGTTGGTGGTATAAATATCTCTAGCAAAATTCATAGGGTAACGGGAGACGGTGCCGTGTTGCGCCTTGCCTTGGACGGGTGTCCCCCAATGCCCCCAGGAGGATGGGAAACTTTGCATGTCCACTAAGACAAGAACTCTACGTGTCGGCTTGGCAGGCGTCGCCGCCGCCGCATTGCTGCTGGCTGGGGCCGCAACCTCAGCCATGGCGACGACCACTGCGGTGATCCCACCGACCAGCCCTTGGAATGGGGCGGCCCAACCTGGCCAGATATTGTTTCAAGAGACCTTCGACTCTGAGGCTCTGACTTCCGGCCCGATATCCATCGCCGCGTATTCCAATACATACAGCACGGCGGGCAATGTTTCCGGATACAGTTCGGGTTACACCGGCGGCGCCCCGTGGGCGGCCGGCGCTGGGAACTGTAACGGCTGGATTCTGAACCAGGGAACCCCATGGAATCCCACCGGATCACCGGAGGCGACAGCCGACGAAACCACCAACTGCACAAGAGGCGGCGGGGCAGCGACGGTTGGCGCGGGCCAATCGGCATGGTGGTTCTTGCAGCAGATGGCGTACGCTCTTGGTGTTGTTCAGGGCCAGCCTGACCCAGCTACGAACAACGCTGTGTCCGCGGAGACCAACGGAAGTGGCGACCAGTCAGACGACGCGACGGCAACCCCGCCGGACACGACTCAGTTCATCGTGAACAATGCGACGCCGATTATCCCTGGCCATATCTATTTGATGTCTGTTTATGTGGCGGCCGCCCACTGCTGGAAGGACGCCGCGCCCGGCAACCAACAGAATACCTGGGCAGACCCCGATCTGAACCTGTTCGCCGTGGTCAATGGAACGACCCAGGCCGCACCGCTGGTCTCCGGAACTCCGTGCCCAGCGCCCAACTCGACCAATATCGCCAGTGGCACGACACACTTCCCGGCGACGTTGGTTCAGTCCCCGAGTTCCACGGCCAATCCGCGCGCCAACATATACGCCAGCGAAATATCGACCACGTTCGTGGCCCCAACAGGTGCCACGACACTCGGTATGGCGCTAACCAACGACACACTCGCGTCAACCGGCAATGACATGGCATTCGACAACCCGATGATCATCGACATCACCCCGAAACTGGACAAGGCCATCTCGCCCGCGGAGATCAATCCGGGTGACACGGCGGCAATGACATTCATCATCACCAATGTCTATTCCGATCCGCAGGATGCGACCCCATCGGTGTTGGATCCCAAGCCAGGGCTCAAATTCACGGACGTGTTGCCCACTGGCGTCACTCTTGCGTCAACGCAGCCGGCCCCCGCCGATCAGGGCACTTGCATATCGGACAGCACTAACGGCACATTCAGCGTTGATACATCAGACCCTAGCCAAGTCGTCATGACTGGTGATCTGGCCGCCGTCGAGTCCTGCACGATCATCGTCAATGTGACGTCAAAAGGCGACGTGACGGCTCCGACAGGCCAAACAACGTATGAAAACGGCCCGGATAAGGTTAGTGACACCAAAGCCGCCGCCGGAATCACCGGCGGGCAGGACTTCGGTGACGCCGATGGCAACGGCGGCTACTCCGGTTTGACGGGCCTGTGGGCTCCCAGCCCGGCCGACCTGACGGTCGACACCCCCATTCTGGGGATTACCAAGGTTGCCCGCCCGACGAGTGGCGTGAAGGTCGGCGACACCGTCACCTACACGTTCACCGTGTCCAACACGGGTAAGGGTGAAGCCGACAATGTCAACATCGCCGACGCAGGAAGCTACACCGACGACACCACACCAGGGTTCCAGGGCTCCGGGGCTATGACGGCGCTCAGTTGCACGCTTGACAGCGACGGCAGCACGTGGACCATGGGATCGTCTCTTGCAGCCGATGCCTCCGCCACATGCACGGCGACATATATCGCCACTCAGGCCGACATCGACACCATGGTGGCCGTGAACAACACGGCCCAGGTGACCGGCACGGACACTGCTGGCGACTCCGCCACGCCCGCGTCAGCGACGGCGTCCTTCACTCCTGATACGACGGCGTCATTGACACTGGACAAGACCGTGGACCAGCCGGCGGTGGCGGTTGGCGGCACCGCGACCTACTCGTTCACCGTGACAAACAACGGCTCGGTGACGGTCAAAAATATCGATATCAGCGATGTTGGCGCCGACTTCACCGGGGTTGGCACGTTGTCGTCAATTGACAACTGCACCTATGGCACGACGTTGGCCGACGGCAAGACGACTAACCCGGATCCGAATGCGGGACAATCGGCTGACAACGGGGCCATCACACTAGCTCTCAACGAGACAGCAACCTGCACGGCCACGTATGTCGTGCAGTCCGGTGATCTGACGTCGAATCCTGTGGCCAACACCGCTCAGGTGACTGGCAAAGACCCGCAAGGCAACCAGGTTGGGCCCAGCCCAAGTTCGGCCTCGCTGGGCGTTCCGGGCCTGTCGCTGACCAAAGATCCGGCTTCGCAGACGGTGACTACCGCTGGTGACGTGACCTGGACATTGACGGCGACGAACACCGGGTCGGCTGCACTGACCAACGTCACGGTCACCGACAGTGGAATGTCCAACGGCGGCACGGTCGACGTGTCTGACTGCAAGTACGACGCGGCGAACACCGTTAACACGACAGCCGACTCGGCGGTTAACGGTTCGATTAGCCTAGACATAGGCGAGGCGGTTGAATGCACGGCAACCTACACGGTGACGGCAGACGACATCACGGCCGCCACAAAGTTGACCAACACTGCATCGGCATCTGGTACTGCAGGCGACACCACAGTGAATGCACCTGACGCAACCGCCACCGTCGACATTGCAAGCCTCTCGCTCACCAAGGATCCGACTTCGCAGACGGTGGCTGCTGCTGGTGACGTGACCTGGACATTGACAGCGAAGAACACCGGCTCGGCCAAGCTGACCGGCGTCAAGATCACCGATGCGACAATGTCGAACGGTGGTGACGTCACAGTGTCCGCTTGCACGCTCAATGGCACAACAGTTGACCCAGCGGCCGGCTTCGATATGGCCGCCAACGACATAGCAACCTGCACCGCGACCTACACGGTGACGTCGGACGACATTACGGCCGGCCAGCAGTTGACCAACACCGCGTCGGCAGCCGGTACCGCACCAGACGGTTCCAATGTTGCCGCCCCCGACGCAACCGCCACCGTCGATGTCGCAAGCCTGACCTTGACCAAGGATCCGACTTCGCAGACGGTATCTGCTGCCGGTGACGTGACGTGGACTTTGACGGCGACGAACACCGGCTCGGTCGCACTGCACAACGTGATCGTGTCGGACTCAACGATGTCGAATGGCGGCGCTGTTACCGTGTCCGGTTGCGCAATAAACGGCACCGATGTTGACAATTCGAATGGCTTCGACATGGCCGTCGGCGATGTTGTGACTTGCACAGCCACTTACACGGTGACGTCGGACGACATTACGGCCGGCCAGCAGTTGACCAACACAGCACAGGCCAACGGCACAACAACAACGGACCCGAACGATCCAGCCAATGTGCCGGTCGCGTCGAACCAAGCAACCGCCACAGTCGACATCGCCTCACTGTCGCTGGTGAAGTCGGCCAGCACGGCAACACTGCCGCAAGTTGGTAAGACGATCACCTACACGTTCACAGTGACGAACACCGGCTCCACCACGTTGACGAACATCGCCGTGAACGATTCCATGCTCTCGGCAGAAGGTGTCACTCCGAATTGCTTGGTGACATCACTGGTGCCTCAGGTTGACCCGAACAATCCAGCCGCTGGCTCTTCAACCACATGCACAGGCAACTACACCGTGAAAGCTACCGACCTGAATACCGGTTCTGTACTCAACACGGCCACGGCAAGCGGCACAGATTCGGCCGGCGATGTAATCAACTCCAGCCCGGCCTCCGCTTTGGTGGTTGGCGCGCCTGCCGTCACGATCAACAAGTCGGTGACCCCGACCCAGATGCCTGGGGTTGGCGGCACAGTGACATACACGTTCACCGTGCAGAACACCGGCACCGCACCGCTTTATGACCTGCAGATCAGCGACGACACGTTCAGCGTGACTAACGACGACGCCACCTGCACGCCCATCCTGCTGGGTGCCAAACTGCTGCCCGGTCAGACCACAACCTGCACCGGTCTCTACACCATCCAGCAGGCCGACGTCAACGCCGGAAAGATTCTCAACACAGCGACTGCCATCGGTTTCGCCAACCCATGGTGCACCTTTGATGCGAATCTGAACCCGACGATGACCCTGGGTTGCACCGTAACCAGCTCCGACCCGTCCTCGGCGTTGGTTACCGCGCCGCCGGCACCGCCGGCGCCGGGCGTCCCCGCAAGCACCGGCGGTTCCGTCACCGGGGCCATGGTGCTGTGGCCCATGCTGGCACTGATGGTCGCCGGCATTGGCCTGTGGGTTATCAGTTGGCGGCGCAAGCTGGCAGCCTGAGTAGCCCTGACTACTAACTAAACTGCGGCCCCCCGGGAAACCGGGGGGCCGCAGTGTTTTTGCCGGTGCACTAGATAAGCCAGGCAGGGATCAGGGCGTTGGTGGCGTCAATCGGCAGGACGTCGTCCGCCATGCAAATAACACCGCCGGCGCCAACGCTCACTTTCAATCGGGCTTCGATATCAGAAGCCTCAGCCAGAGGGTTCAGGACGCGGAAATTTGCCGTGGCGTGTTTGCCTGGCTCGGCGGCCTTTTTGACCTCCAGCGGGTGGACAACGCCGTCACGCAACATGAGCAGATCGATTTCGCGTTTCTCGGTGTCTCTGTAGTAGAACAGGGGCGGTTCTATGCCGGCGTTGGTGAAGCTGGCATAGACCTGCGCGAAAACATACGACTCGAAGAACTGGCCTGCCATGGCGCCACGCTCCAGGGTTTCGGCCGTCGTCCAGGCAAGCAGGTAGGCGGCCAGCCCCGTGTCGAGCATGTGCACCAGTGGCATCTTCGTCATTCTGGTGAGAATGTTGTTGTGATACGGCTGCAGCAGGGTGACGATGCCAGAGGACGTCAATATGGACAGCCACCGCTTGATTGTCGGCGCCGAGACGCCGACGTCGCGCGCCAACTCGTCCATATTCAGCGGACGGGCTGTGCGAGCCGCCACGGCCGTCATGAACCTGAGGAACACAGCCTCGTCCCCCACCTGGCTGAGGTCGCGGATGTCGCGTTGCAGGTATGTGGCGACGTAAGAACGATAGTAGGTCTCACGATCGACCTTCGGTTCATCGGCAAGCCGCGGCATTGATCCCTTGCTGATTCGGTCGAAGACGTCCATCAGCCCCAACTTGGGCATGATCTTCGCCCGCTGAAGTAGCGCAGCCATTTCAGGATCAAACGGTTGGGACGGCACGCCACTGATCTCGGCAGACGACAGTCCGAGCAGCCGGACGACGCCCGCCCGGCCGGCCAAAGACTCGGAAACGTCCCGCATCAAATGGAACGACTGCGACCCCGTCAACCAGTATTGCCCCATCTCACCCGAGCGGTCGACCGCGAGTTTTATCAGCGGCAACAGTTGCGGGGCATATTGAACCTCGTCGATCAGCACGGGCGGGGTGTAGCGCTGCAGAAACAGCCCTGGGTCGGCCTGCGCCAGTGCCCGGGCGTTGGGGTCGTCCAACGAGACCACTGTTCTGGTACCGTCTGCCAGGTGCTGCAACATCGTCGACTTGCCCACCTGGCGGGCGCCCGTCACCACCAGGACGGGAAAAGTCTCACTGATGCGAGCCGCCAAGGGCTCGGCCGCTCGCGCGATGTATGACATTGGTGCTCCTGCGTCAGACCGAAGAATTCCTGATTATTCTAACATGCGATATTAGAATTATCAGGATATGACAGCGGTTGCATCGGGGATCAAGGCAGATCCTACGACTTCCCGCCAGCAGACCGACGGGTTGGGCAAGCAACAGGGATGGTAGCACCATGTGCTACCATGGCTCTATGAGTATGGCGGAAGCGATCAGTCAGCGCGACCTGCGGCTGCGTTCCAAACAGATCATGGACGCCGTCGAGGACGGCCACAGTTTCACCGTGACGCGCGGCGGCCACAGCATCGGCGAACTTATCCCGCTGCGGCGTCCCCGCGTTTTCGTCCCACGCGAGCAGTTCCAGGCGGGGCGTGCTGGCCTGTCACCCCTTGACTTGCACCAGTTCCGGGCAGATATCGACGCCGTCATC
>Ga0123357_10005639_pt1 | contig 15061 bp, 9 predicted proteins | sample TergutEmb28metaG_FD_89873 | JGI IMG/M metagenome (GOLD analysis project Ga0123357, IMG submission 89873) | Embiratermes neotenicus P4 segment gut microbial communities from Petit-Saut dam, French Guiana - Emb289 P4 | ecosystem: Host-associated > Arthropoda: Insects > Digestive system > Gut ...
AACAATATATTTCTCTATGATGAAGGATAAAAGATAAAAAAAAAAAAAAAGGAGGGGGGGTGGGTGTGTGGCACCTTGGCTTCAAAATTTTGCTTATTGGCAGACTGGTAAACTGTAGATCGAATAGGTATCTCGATTCTTATAATAAAACCAACTGGATGCGGTAATTTTCTCAAATTTATTGTTGGAATAAAACTCTACATGTTTCAGACAATTCCTCTGTCCATCATCAGGAGTTTTTCACTGTACACACAGCAATGGTATATGTCATACAGGTTTGCTGTCAACAAACCTGTATGACATATACCATTGCTGTGTGTACAGTGAAAAACTCCTGATGAAGGACAGAGGAACTGTCTGAAACATGTAGAGTTTTATTCCAAAAATAAATTTGAGAAATTAGTGCATCTAGTTGGTTCTGTTATAAGAATTTATCACGATGCACGGTCACCTGAACGTCAAAAAGGTATCTTGATGTACTTACTGACGTATGACTGTTAATGATTTTAATGATATGATTAATAACAAAGCCCTAGTGTCAATGCTAGCCTATGTGAAGCAGAAAATATATGGTATAGGTGTAAGCAAAGGGGCAGGACACTTCCCAAAGGAACATGTGTGCGCAACATAGGATATAATACAGCACCATTACACTTACCTTGTTACAGGTTAGACAAAATTAAAACCAAACAAAAAAACTGATAATATGTCTTATGATTTATGACATGAATTCTGCAGCTAGCAACCCTTTTCACTGTATAGGCCCCTCCCCTGAATTGTTTGGAATAAACTGTGGTTTCACAGTACTCGTTGCAGTTCACCTTCAGTTCGAGCGCATTACAGTTTTACCGTCAATCATTTTACATTTTAAAGACCTATGTTTTACAATAAAACTGTTAGCATTGTACAGTCTGTATACTTCTGATGTAACACATTTTCATTCACTGTGTGTTCACCATCACTTTGAGTGGTGCTCCTATGTCATCATTAACTTGGAAGTGAAATTCTTTGTTTTTGTTGTTAATTATTATTATTTTTTTAAATTCTTATTTATATGTTTCTGTTGTCACCTTTCATACAAGGAAGTTTTCTTGTAATGAAACTTATCTTTTTAATGTCAGTAGTTTTAACAGAGAGTTGCAAAACACAGTAAAAAGCCTGAAACAATATACAAATATAGGAATGCCTAATGTAAATGTATTTTGTATTCTTATGTGTCTAGAAATGTACCTGTATTGTGGATGTTGAAAGCCTGTTGTACTTTAAAGCTTAAAGTATGTATCAGATGTATGAAGCCTCACACAGTGCATGTTGTTTGGTTCCACCCTGTCTGTGCAGAACACATACGTTATCTTGTACAACAGGAATTATTTGCCTTTGTCAGTTTTGTCCAAGTTACGGTGATAGCAGCAGTCACAGTGGCTGCATGATCTAAGGTGTGTTTGTCTTCAGCTGCCCAGCTGGTGGTATTGGTTGGTTGAATCCTTTTCGGAGCATGGTTGCATGTCTGTATTTTTTTTTTCAGTTTACATAGTTCTGCTTAGGGCCAACAAGACATGCTGAATTTCTACAAACAAGATGCCTAAACGAGGAAAATAAGTGATCCTGGTTCACATTGGCCTGTAGTGCCATACAAAAGTGTTTGATAGTAATTTTTGTTTTTATCCTTACAGCAGTTTGATAACAGCATGGAAAAAGAAAATATGAAAATTTGTGGTTTTCATTCTTGTGGTATTGGGAGTCATCTGTATTTCATCTCTTCTCATTTTTTGAATCTCTCATTTCACTGCAGGCACTGCTATTTGACTGTATAACCTTAGTCTTGTTTCCCATCATGTGTCTTTCACTAGTGTCCTTATATTTTTACATGCATGTAATCAAACTGAGTTTCCTGTCAGTAAGCTCTCATACAAAAGATACACAGTACTTTGCTGTCCAAAGTACATTGCTTGTCTTTATCGTAGTCTCCAAACACTACTATGGAAAAATCATACATTGTTGTAAATCATAGTTGTAGTGGACTAATGCATGGATATACACTAATTTGCCTTAATATACCTTCCATGTTTCAGCAAATGCATTACTGCAGATGGCGAAGAGACTTGGGAATACAATCACAAGTACTGGGAATGCCGCAAGTCTCCTGGATTTGTTAACATGCAGTTTGAAGCACTGTGGTGACAGACACAGCAAATCTTGACTAGATTCAAGGTCATCTTGAATGCTCAAGCAGTGCCGCTTGATTTGATAGTTGTTCCTGTTTGAAGAGCTGGCTTGATAACCTGTAAGCATAGTGTTTATAAGCATCGAAAATAGAAAGTGTATATATGATAGTCTTGTCTGTACAGTTTTGCGGCCTGTATTTAACATGTAATTTCAGCTTTCAGTGTTTAGCTGCATCATGTGTTGAAGTCCTTCCGACTCTTTCATTCTGAATGTGCTGACTGTCCTGAGCACCAAAACGTTGGAAGAACTTCAAAACACATGACTAAAGCCCGAGAGCCAGAAGGTACATTTGTACATATGATGTTTGTTTTAGTTATTTAAAAAAGGTTGTTACATGTAATTATATTTGTGTGAGATTTTAATTGTTTTGAATTAATTAAGATTTATTGTAGCATTTTAGAAAATACAGTTTATCTCACTGCAGAAAGTTGACGTGATTAGTACAGAGGGTCCAGATGACTTGGTTGTTGTGAACTTGTTTTAAGGCTGAGGATAGATTGTTGTGTATTGTTTCCTTGTTCTGTAGATTTTCCTGTAGAGCAATGCTTCTGTTATTAAATTGTAACCAACCCTGGCACACCGCAAGTGATCCGATATGATGAGTCTTTTTAAAGGCCTTGGAATGTCATTAAGTTAGGTGATCTGTTAGTAGCTGAAGTGAAGTAGAGTTCTTCTGCACGTTACCCTGCTTTCTGTGGCCTGTTTTTGTTACTTGTCCTTCGTTAATCGATTGGATGTAAGTGCTCTGAATTGACTGAATATTAGCTGTGTGTCTGAATAGACATTTATTCATTTGTTACTGTTATCACTCCTTATTACTAAAAAGTTTAAATATGTACATCTGATTGATGCCAGGCTGTTTTCAATTTGAGCATTACATTTTTCAAGAATTTTCTTCATGCAGACTGGTTTTGCAAAAATGGCGTCTATACACATTTATGATGCATTTGTTACATCTTTGTAGTTTGTTTAAGAGAAGGTAGTTTATACTTAAGGCTCAAATAAGTAATTACATGTTTATATATTTTCTTATTTATGAATGTGATGATGTTAGTATTCTTTTAACCATACAGAAGGATAATGTCAGGGTATGTCGTCTTATGTTTAGCTAAGTAGAAATGTATTTGGAGGAATGGAGTGTTGATCTGATTCCTTGTATCTCTCGGTGAAAGACCTAGCATGTAAATGTCATCATTAACAGAACATTTGAACATATTTAGGAGTGGCTAACAAACATAAGCTTGCCACTAGCGTTACTGAGTGTTTGTAACTGATTGTGCACCACTTGTGGAGAACAGCGTATGGTACTGGGAATACCTCTACTGCTATTGCTAGTACCGAAGCAAACATTTGTAATGTTATGATCCAGTACAGATATTTTGGAATTCTTTGTTCTTTGGGGTAGGGAAAGCTTCTTGTATAGTGAAAGATTAAATGAAACCAAACATGCTAGTTTATAATATATTCATGTTGGTGCTGTTTTGAATCTGTTCTTGGTTGTAAAAACGGTTCTTGAGCTTGTTGGCATCGTATAACATGACACATTAATATTTAAACTAAAGGAAACAAGAAACCAAGCTAAATTTTTCTTATAAGGGATACTGATTATGTGCTGTTAAGTATAGATCAAAGTAGCTTTCATTTTCTTCAGGTCAGTAGATTTAGTGGTAATTAAATTTGTGTTAAGGCACCCAGAATTTTACAAAACCAGGTATCTCTATATTTTACATTAAGTTTGGTACATTTGCTTCAATTTACCAAAAAGAGAGCTGCATGGAATACAATAACTCACTGATTTCCACATCTGATCCTTGTCACCTGGACCAGTAGTCTCAAAACAATCTCCATCAACAGCTGATCATATGCATATTTAAAAGTCACGATGTTTGACTGAAGTAATTGTTTAACTGTCCAATGAACCCCAGTAGAGTTTCTCAATTTTTTCACAGCAAAACTTACAATGGCATTGTACTTAAAATACTGTATAATAATTATTTAACCTTTGTTAAGTTGTAAGTTAAATGAGGGATTTGTCTAGTCACAAATTTTGTGATTCCCAACTGTATGATCAGAGTTTGGAGTTTGTTGGTGGTAGTTGCAGTGATGGAATTAATTTTCTGTACATACATGATTTTTGTTGTTACTGTAATATAAGTCTATTGTGAATGTGTTACTGAAGTTACACCTTTATTATAGCTGAGTGATGTGTCATATAGTATTCTGATAACTAAATCCATGGAGCACAGTCTTTGGGAAGCTGGTAGTTGTTAAGATAATCAAGAAATTCCGTGCCTTCCATGAAACCCAAGGTTCACTACTATGCTCCCAAGAGCCTGTCACTGGTCTTAGTGTTGAGTTATGGGACATTTAAGTGTTAATCTAATAGTTATTTCTTGCCATGGATTTCTCGTTTCTTAATTTTGTGTTCATTAAGTAAGCCCACTGGTCAATCCATACATATTCTGAGCTCAAAGGCCATTGCACCTAAAACATATGTGTGAATTCCAACAAATTGAGCCTAGGAATACATAGCACCAGTAAATTGGTAAGTTCATGAAAATTTTTTATTTCGTGCATAAGTTTCAGTGATTTATGAATCTGTTGTGTTGAAAGAATTCCTGAAATTATGTTTATAAATGGATATATTGTACACTACTAAGGGCAGTTCATGTGGGATTTGTGCTGGCCACACTGGCAGTGGGACAGATTTCACCTCAAATACTTAAATTTTTGCCTGGCAATAACCATTCCACCAGTGTACCACATTCATATTCATCTGCCTATCATTGACACTGTGTAGTTCAGATACATCATGACTACACAAACCACTGAAATGAGCTTTTCTTTAAGTATCACTCTCTTCTCATATTACTGTATTATTCAGTCTTTGTTGGTTAAATACATGGAAGACTAGTGGCTCTAACTAAGATCTTAAACATAAACACACTACCAGCAGTGATGGCAAGTCTTACAGTAAAAAATGTAGTTATTCAGATTTTCAACATAAAATTTGTTGTAACTGCTGCCAACATTGTTCATGCCTGTTGCTGAATAGAGATAAATTGCAGTTTGCACTGCCTGTAATAAAAGTATGGCTAGTTATGTCTTATGCCATTTCTTAGACATGGTTCTTTGCTTATAATATTTTTTAATAAGCTGAAGGAAGAATGATTCAGAAAAATGAGTATGAAGTTTGTCAGTTATTTATGCGAACATGATCGCAGAAGTCAGTGTTATTGTTTGAGTTGCTTATATTACAGTTATGTAAACATACATGACATTAGTAAGTTCTGTACGTATGTGAAGATTTGAGTTGTTCATATTACAGTTATGTAAACATACATGACATTATTAAGTTCTGTACATATGTGAAGATTTGAGTTGTTTATATTACAGTTGTGTAAACGTACATGACGCTAGTAAGTTCTGTGCATATGTGAAGAGCTGATGCTGCATGTGACTTTACATTATTTTGTATATGAATCTATTTATTTCCTTCTAATGAAGAATATGGTAATATGCCGTGGCCTATAGCTATAAACTTATGAAGCTGCAAGTTTATAGGAAAGTGTATGGCATTGTGTTGTTCATGAGAGTAAGTTACAAAGAAGCTTTGCATTTTTAAATGTTTATGAAGTTGCTGCTTTATGAAAACCATGTTTCAATTTAATGTACTTCTGTGGCCAGCTTACAGTTTCATTTCTTTATGAATATGACTAAGCTAAATGGGTTGTGACTTGGCGATCCACTCATTTTTTCCACTGGCATCTCACAGCATGGGTCCTGGTTTGTTCTCCCTTTCTTGGAGCTGGTCATGGGTTGGATTACAAGTGTTAGCCCATTTTCCCTGCCTCACAGTAAAGAACTGTAGAGTGTTATATTTATTACTAAACAACAAGATGACGAAGAAACAGAAAGGTTATTTGGATGAGGTACGTAGAAGATTAAAGTCTTGTGGGATGTTGCACACTGTGTCAACTGGTAAATAGTTACCAATGTTTCAGAGGAGCATAGTGCCTTCATATACATGGCCAGACTGTCCTAGAAGAGCCATGTTGTAGGACTGCTTAACTATATGCCCTTCAGCACAGCATGATATAACACTGGTTTCCAGCAGCACTAGTATGAGAACCTCAAATATAAAATTTGTTGAAGGTGTATATTTGTTCGTGAGTTGGCTAGTCTTTTTTTTTTTTAATAATATACCTTGCTTGTATCTTACAGCATACTTTTGCTTTGGAAGTAGTAGCATTATGTTGTTTTTGTTTTATAAGCATTTTGTCAAAACTACATCTTTTAAGGGTGTGATCTGAAAGATGGTAAATAAGGGGAGAAACTCTATTGAGTCACACATACCAACAATAAATCTAGCTGAAATGTGTTTTATGGGGGAAGTTATTGTAGTTTCCATTTATTCTCTGAGGTTATGTTCCCAAGGTTGATACTGTATAGAGGGAGATTTCTGTGGTCTTCGTCTTCGTATACTTCAGTCTTTTGATTGGTTGGCAGCTTTCCGTCTGGAATTGTTGCAAGCCATTCTTTTCGTTGCTGTGTACCTGTCAGCTCCTGTGTTTCTAGCGACTTGCTTAAAGTATTGTGGTTGAGGTCTTCCCACAGCCTTTTTTCCAGATATTGCTCCTTCAAGGATGTCTACCACACACTTGTTATGCCTAATTGTATGCCCTATCCATGAGTGGCATCTGTTTTTTAAGATTTTTAAAAGTAATCTTTCTTCTTTTGCCCTTTGAAAAACTTCATCCATTATTCTAGCTGTCCATTTTATTTCTAACATTCTTCTCCAGCACCATGTTTCAAATGCATTTATGACCCTTTGTTCATTTTTTCCTAGGGTCCATGTTTCTGATCCATAAACAGCAAGACTCCAAATATAACTTTTTATAAGTTTCTGTAGTGTTAACACAAATTAGAAAGGTGCCCAGGAAGCTGGCATGGTTTTGCAACTTACATGCCATTGGCAGGAGTTGCCATGGATTTAATTAATGTTTAGGAGCTTGGACTCTAAATTATGTAGGAACAAGAATGGTATTGGTAATGTATAGAATAGATTGTGACAATGGAGAGTTAATGGAACAGCCTCAGGATTGTCCTATGGTGAGCTTTGGTATTGATCCCTTGTGTTATGAAACCAGGCTGTTAGTTGCAAGTTTTGAGGTTTTTATAATGGTTTAATCAAGGGTTGCAGTCTGCTGGGACATCATACTGCATTGTTGGATAAGTTGTGCCTAATGTTTCAATGGACACATTCCTACAGAATGTCAGGAGCACTTACCCAGCGATTCAGTGTCATCGCAGAAGACTGGAAGCCCATAGTGTTGGTTAATAATATTATATTACCAGGCCAAGTTGTGTGCTGACAGAAGTGTGTAAGTCGCATTTCCTATTAATAGGGTTTCTTAAAAAGGTTATGGGAGGGCGGGGGGTGGGGGGTGTGGGACGTACATATCTTACAATAAAGTAAATTACATATGACATTTGGTATGTTAATGTAATGGAGTTTCAATGGCACAGAATGTCCCCTTGGATTACAGGAAACCACAAAAATATGTGAAGCTAGTAAGCTCAGCATCCACTTCTTTAATCTTCTGAATGCAAAATGAGCTGCTTGTTTAACAGCTATGGTGATAATTTCTAATGAATGGTATAACAACACTAGAGATTTGAATTTTGATATATTGCTTTCTCATTTGAATTCAAAGTGTAGGGATAGTTAGTTACATTGTTCTTTTGTTATCTGAGTTCATATGTTGGATAAATTTTTGAATGAAGGTTATCTGTTAAATTAATTTTCATGTCTGTAAAATTAGTTACAGATTTCTGGAAGTGTATAATGTACACATGACATATGCTTTGCTTTAACATGACAACTCTACTTTGCATAGTAGTATGTGAGAGTTAGTATGTTTTAATTGAAATGCGCTCATTTTTCGTAATAAAGACAATCTTAAATTATCACATATTTTAAGCTGACACAGCAGAATGTAGGCATTTGTAGAATATTAAGAACTCAGTGTTTTTCATGTGATCTGTATTTAGGTTTTGATCTTCCATGTCCTTATGTAAGATTGAAGGGCCTAAAATGAAATATGAAGTTTTTAATTATATAAAATTACCCTGTGTTTTTGAACAATATTTAAATGCTATTGTTTGAATAGTGATTATAATAGTATTAATCTTATATTTGAAGGAAATTGAAACCTCTTGTGCAACATAGTATCAGATGCACCATGGGCAGGGCAAGTTCCATATGGTGCAACCTCAATTTCTAGAACCAAGAACCTAGCAGTATTTGCTGTATCCACATTTTGCCTCTATATGCAGTGAAGTTACAATGTGCAACAGTATGGATTTATACTGTATGTTAACTAATCATGCATTATTGGTCTTGTACTTCCATGGTACTTATTTGGATCTGTGGTTATTTTAATTAATATTTTTGGTGAAATATTGTTTAAACAGTTTTTGAGTGAGTTATATCACATATGGAATGGTTTTCCTTGTAGTTCACAGCTTTAAAATGTTGAAATGTAAATGTATAGCACAGTTGTATTTATCCACTCAGATAGAATTGTCAGTAACAGGTTTCAAATGTTATTGGGATGTAGTTTTTAATTAGACTGATAATTGGCAGCAGGCTATAACACGTACTCAGGCTCACATTGGAACATTATAAAGACAGGCTATTTTGGGTGTGCTTGTAGTTATTATGTTCATATAATTTTTGACATTTGATTTGGGCAGTGTTATTGCCTTGTGATTATATTATTAAATATACTATTGTAGAAATAAAGTGCATTGTTTGAAAACAGCTTGCAATTGGATCAATAGCAATGCCATTTTCCAAGCAGAATGGAATTTAAAGGTAAATCAGTGTGCTAAATTTTTTGTTACCTGGAATTTTGAGCATCGTCAAAACTTTCACAAAGAAAATGTTAACAGCCTTTGGCAGGACTTAACATCTGCAAACAAGAACATGTGTCATGAACTTTAAAAAAGAAAATAATGTTCTCATCTTACTGATGAACATTTGAATGCTGCTGCATTAGACATTTCTCCTTCAGCTTTCAGAACAGACTCACAATGTGAGATTTGAAGTTTCTATAGCATTGATGTTGAAGATTCAGGTATCTTGCATTTTTATGCTAAGTAGTAGAGTTATAAATTCCAAATGTTCTGAAGGAATTTAAAAGCTAAAATCTACCATTACAGGCCTGGACAGGTCCTCAGGGCTCCAGGAGGTTGAAGTTCCCAGAATTTCTAGACAATGAGCACATGAAGGTGGTTAGGTTGTTAGCCCTACACACCAACTGTCTCTACCCAGTGGGAGATATCCCTAGCACACTGTCTTAATTTTCAGTGGTCTAGGAGTTCAGAACGCTTTGGCCCTCATAAGTGTTGAAGATGATGGCTCCATGTTCCTTTAAAGTGCTGCGATTCAACTGTGTAACATAGTATAACAACCGTGAAGACCCAAACCATCAGACAAGATGTGCAGAGACCACCAATCTCAGAAATCCCACCAAACAGTGTAATGAAAGAGTGTTACGATATTGTGAATATCCCCATTCATTATGAAGGAGCCGGGATAGTGTAGTTGGTATGATGTCTAGTGTGTGGGATGAGCAGTTTGGGGTTCAAGTACCATTGTACCTCCCAACCCAAGTTATGCCTATGCCACTAACTAGTGCTGCGGTAAGAATAAGGGAAGCCACACCTTCACGTCTGTATGCCTTTGTGGTGTGTACAGGGGCAACTGTACCTTTACCTTCCTTCTCTTTTCACTGAACTGAGGCAAACGTTTTGCTGTATAGTAAAATTGAGGGAAGTGTGTGATATTTTCCGGCCGTGAAGTAAATACACAAGTGTGCGTTTCTAGTTCATCACTTCTTATTTCGCACGTAGAAAGTTCCAATTTCGTTTTCGACGTAAGTGGACCCTGTTTCGAAGTGAGAATAAAATGCACACCGCAGTGCGCAAACGTTTCCGAGCAGTTTCGCGTTCGTGCTTCTTACAATTCAATCGCGAACCCCAGCTCTCTTCCGTGGTTATGAGGCCCTGTGGTTGTGAGGGATGCTGAATGACACCGGTGCGCTACGGTAGGAACAAGCCGTGCCTGATACATTGTGGATAGTCTGTGGTGGAGGTGCGTGATTGTTGTAGGTTAATAAGATGGAGTGTGGTTGGTAGGGTAGGGTGGTGTCGAGGAACACGGTGGTAGTGTGATTGTAGGGGTTTGGAATTCGAATTGTTGGTTCGTTATATCATTATGCCAAATATTATTAATGAAGTTAAATTGGACTTCAAAGATGTATTGTTACGACCAAAGCGCAGTACTTTGCGGAGTAGAGCAGACGTAAGTATTTATCATGACCGTAGTACATGCAGTTCTTAGTTACTCCCAATTAACAACCAGGATGCAACCGATTACGACTGCTGTCTTTACAGGTTGATTTATATCGAGAGATAACGTTTCGAAATTCTAAGCGAACGTACAAAGGCATTCCTGTGATAGCCTCTAATATGGATACTGTTGGAACTTTTGAAATGGCCAAGGCTCTGGCAAAGGTTAGTATATTCCGTCACCTGACCGAGGTAAGAAATAAGTCATTTAAAGTAATGAGGTGAGGATACCGTGTGACCAGTTTGAGGATTGTATGATTTCGTTATGTTGGCTCATATGTCGAAGAAAGGAGGTGAGTAGGCTTGCCACTGACCACTAATTTTGCTGAACTAAGTCTTATACACTCAGTCCATAATCAGCCTGTTTTCAGACAACTTTCTGCAAATCTTTAATTACTAAGGTCTCAAAATATTAATCTTTGTTATGCAAAACAATATATTTCATTAAATATGGTAATGTAAGTATCATATGTACATTGCTTGCTGTCTGACGTACTTCCTTTGTTAGATATGCTTCAGAACAAAGTAAGTGAGGATAACCAACCTAAGACTGGCAACAGAAACTGAGCCACAGTGCTCAAGATATCAAAAAGGTTCTAACTTGTAATTCGCCAGCATAGGCTGTGAGGTATGATTTTAGTGATGAATCAAATTTGTAATTATCATTTATCATGAAAAATAGAATTGCAGTGTAATCCATGGAGGATGGGTTTTGTCGTTTCAGTCGAGTAAATGAAGGAGTAGTGTTTCATTCAGCTCCTAGCTATAAACCCACGTTTACCCCCAACCAAAAAAAAAAAACAGCCTAGACTTCCTGGATAACCCTTTTACTCTCCTATGTATGTGTCACATCTGCTATTATCATTCAGTGATGGTAACACTGACTACAGCATGAATTCTTCATTATAAAGTAGGGAACATACATTGTGATTATATTAACATGATTAGTCATAAATGTGTTTCTTACATGACAGGTCGTACGAGATGTTCAATCCAATAGGGTTTAGCAGGTTTACATTACAGCAGAGACAGGTGAGGCACCTGTTTCAAACTAGAAACACATGTTTAAAATTATGCATGCACCACCATCTCACAAAATTGTTATTTGTATAATAGAAGCAACATTTGTGACTGAATATATTAGTACCATCATAATGTATGTGTCTGAAATTGTCATGGAATTTGTGTTGGATATAAGAGAAATTGCACTGAATGAAGGTTGCCAACATAATGAGTGTAATGTGTGTGATGGTTGCCAAGGGAGGTACACTAAGGTATCCAGAAACACAGAAGATCAGTGTTTCTGTATGTGTTTGTGTCTTTTTGTCTGTAACACCATCCTAACCTTAATATTTGAGTTTCTGTCACTAAAATGAAACCTGAAATGCCAAAATTTGTTAGTGGTATGGAATACAGCTTGTGTTTGAAACAGATATTGAGAACTGTAATTTGAGTTCCAAATTACAATGAATCAGAGGCAGACCATAGTGGATTAAATATTTTAATTTCTTATTTACTTTGGATATTGTGACTTGAGTTTGTGAAACAGTAGTGTTTGCAATCCTGACTCATATGGTCTCAGACGTAAAGGGCCTAAGGAACACGGAGGCATTTATCAAGGTATATATTTTTCCTTGGTATTATTTGCATTAAAATATTATTGCTTTAGATAAGACGTAGTATTTCAAGCTACTAGTGAAAGAATGTTTGTAAACAGTTACATCACAGAAGATTAATAAGGGGGTTTCCTATTCCGTATCAGTGTGATAACCAGAATACCACATGAAGTCACCAATATATACACTTTAAAATGGGTGTACAAATTTTGGGCACCAGGTTACCCAGGTGACTAAACTTTGTACAGTAGGGCCTAATATTTGTGGGTCATCAGTATGGAATTCACTTCATGTCAAATATCTGGCACCTAGAGTTTTGAGGTTATCCTAGACTTTTGGGAAATTTCTGCATGCCTGCTTTAAGTACAAATACATTACAAAATAGTAGTTCATGCCAAATTGTATGTGAGCTGCAGTAAAGCTAGACTAAGACCCTACCGTAATATAGAACCTTATTATGTGTTTAACCATCAGTGGTAATAAAAATGCTTAAATAGGTGGAGTCCGCCCAAAAGCATTAAAGTAATCATAAGGTACGTCATCCCTGTTGTGTTCAGTAAACTAATTAGAGTGTGTATGCTCCTGTCTAACACAACTTTATTTTATTTGATGGTAGAGGTGTATTTACATTTTCTATCTAAGGTACAACTACAAGTTTTGGCTTTTGATAATAGCCATCTTCAGGTTGTACATGAATCCTTAGAAAGTAGTTATACAAGATTTAATATGGGCTATGTACACTGGGGATGTGGGAGATGAGGAAGGCACGAGATCTGGTGGGTGGCATGGAGGTTGGTGGGTTACATGGGGTAACTGCTATTATGTATATTTAAGTTAATAATAGTTAGGTCTATGTACCATATTATGTGTGTGGAACATGTGTGTACACTAAATACTTGTCCTATACTTACGTACTGTGCTACAGTATACAAGAATATGAAATTTGTAGTTTTTGTAATAGGTACATTAAACTAAAAACTAAAAGGTAGACTAAAACTAAAATATAAAAATAAGGTGCTGTAAGGTAGTAGTGAAGTGTTTGGCTTAATGTTGTTGTTCTGGTTCTAAGTAAGATGAACATCGTCTTAGTTTTTTTGAGCGTACAATCCTCTGGAGAATTTATTGCCCAACGATTGATGGGGGAAGATGGCGAATTAGAACTATCCAAGAACTCTATCAATTGTGTGGTGAGAGTGACATTGTGAAATTCTGCAAATTGAGCAGATTGAGATGGGCTGGACATGTCATACGTGAGGATGACAATGATTTATCCGTGAGAGTCCTCAGTGAGCCAGGAGGAAAGCACCCCAGAGGAAGACCCAGGTTGCACTGGGAAGATGGAGTGAAGGAAGATGCAGCAGAACTAGGGTGTAGAAACTGGACAGTAGTTGCCCTAAACTGGGAAGGATGGAGGAACCTCTTGAAGGAGGCCGAGGCCCACCCCAGGCTGTAGTGCCGTTGGGAATGGAATGGAATGCTCTTCTGGTTACGCAGATTGTTTGTTACAGTTGAATGTAAGGCTTCAGAAGGTTCACAATCTATTTGTGAGTTAGTGCTGGACATTGAGGAGGGCAGGAGGACCATCCTTTGATGCGCCGCTGTGTGTTATTGGTCAGCTGGTTCCTCAGAACATGTTAGAATGAGTCATACCTAGTGTGGTTCTGCCCGTGGAGGATATAGGATAGTCATTTTCAGTTGATGTATTCAAAGTATCGTCGATATATATGTACTTATATAAATGACAGATTTACTTACAGTTTTTGGGGTCGGAGTGTGCATTGTGCTGTGTAGTGCATGCTATAATGGGTCGTCCCTCTGGATTATAGAATTTGGGTGAGTGGATGAGCACAATCCTTTGTTGGTGAGTCATTTATTCTTTTTGTGTGGGCATGGTCTGTGTGTAGCTGAATATCACTGATAATGGTCAGTATCTGCAAATAAGTGGTGATATGTGTGTTTTCAAGCTCCATGTTAGTTGTGGGCTGCCTGTAGTCCCAAGGGTGGAAGACAGTCTGCTGTTATGTTTCGTGTCCTTTCTGTTGGGGTGCTTAGGAATGTCTACAGTCAGGTAAGGGGGTTGGGGGTTGGGCAGTAGCTGGGTTTAATGGTCGGTCGGTCAGACCTTTATGAGGGTGTCAAAGATGGCATTAGGGAGTATTGCCTGAGGGTCATTAGCATTAAAGTAAGTTTTATTACATCCTGAGGGAAATGTAAGTAAGAAAAACTGAGTTTCATGCCTTATTTCCTAGTCTTTAATTAACATAGACATTGAATAAACTGTTGGAAATGGTATGTAGTCAAACACAACTATGTCACTGATGGTGTATTTAATGGCTATACTGGACAACTACAGTTTCGGCCTATACTGGCCATCTTCAGGTTGTCTTAAGAGAACTTGACTTAAGGTTCTTCTATATACACTGAGTGTGCACGTGGTGCAGAGATCTCTACATATGGGCCTATCCTATTGCATAAAGTAATTCTGTATGTGGAGGTGTGCTCTGACTAGAGGCACGGTAGTGCTAGTAGCTGGTGTCAAGTCTGACGGTTCTGGTGTTGTGAGGAGGCCTGTTCTCCATCCTTCCTCTTAATTGGGTTGCGTTGTGGGGAGGCTTGACTGGCCTTGGATGTTTGGTCCCTTGCCTATGGGGACAGAGATGTGTGTGAGTAGGGTGGTGAGTTGCTCAGTCTAGTTACTAACTAAACTAAACTCCGTGGCTTTAGTCCGTGAGCGAACCATACCGACAGAGCGGCCGCCGCCGGTAGGCGAAGTTAGTGCCAACTTTTGCGGATAGAGGGGT
>Ga0123357_10005641_pt1 | contig 15057 bp, 6 predicted proteins | sample TergutEmb28metaG_FD_89873 | JGI IMG/M metagenome (GOLD analysis project Ga0123357, IMG submission 89873) | Embiratermes neotenicus P4 segment gut microbial communities from Petit-Saut dam, French Guiana - Emb289 P4 | ecosystem: Host-associated > Arthropoda: Insects > Digestive system > Gut ...
AACACCAACACACATCGAACCAGATACAACCCATGAAGTAACTCAACGAATTAGTCGCAAGCTCCTGAGGATGGATGTATTAACATCCGAAACGTGTTGAGCACTGAATAAAGTAATAATAAAGCAAGTGGCATCAAGTTGGTCTCTCTTTACTCAACTATCAAGATGATGCATGGTCCAATAAACATAAAATTACAGGTAAATATTTGCTGATTCAGGTGTCTTAGAATTTTTAACAATTCTTCTTCAACGCACCCTCTAAATTTCTTTGCGCACGAAATATTTGTACTAATAAAATAAGTGCAAAAGCCCTCATTGCCTTTATTACCCGTTGAAAGCCAACTGACTTTATTCTGCTTATATTTAATTTATTACTGTTAATTTTTATTTTAATTTATTATCACTTACAGTGTGTCAAAATAAAAGTCTCAACTCCACCGACCTACTCGCACATAGTGTGCTGTGAATGCGGAATAGTCGGGAAGTCGGTTAACGGATATATACATATCTTATGTTAAAGGAATTGTTAGGTTTAGACCTGTTTGCGCTGATACGAGTTACCTGCACTCATCAGTTCTAAATCAGTTACTCCACTTCTCATTTGAAACAGTTGTCTATACATTGAGTAAAAAATAATTAAATTAGGAAGTCTTGTATTGTGCTTGGTATTAAACGGTAAGTGACTTTTGGGCTATTTAATTTCACAGTTCCAAAATTACGTAATGGGCCGAAAGCCATCTTATTCTCCCCATTCTTTTTACACTCAGCCAGTGCATAGCCAGTAAGAAACTGAGTTACGCATCACATGTTTCTCACGCGTTATATCTGCCTTCTTTTTTTTACGATAAGTAAGGGGTGATTTTATTTCTCCATTGTATGTTTAGCGGCAGCATTCTTTTCCTGGAACCTCGTATGGGAAGCGATGGATTATGTTGCACGTATAAACGTAGTTTTGAATATCCAGTTCCGTCTCATTTCTTCCGACAAGAGATAGGCGTATACGTATGTAGGACCTGCCTGCCACCTGTAAATTGGTTCGTACCTATTTCCGTGTACGTAGAATGGGCTTCTCTGTTGTCATGTGGGTATTTTCCCTGAGGCGAAATCCAATATGATCCATTTGTTAGTTTTGTGTTACAGTCAAGTACACCTTATTGCGTATTTGCCGTAGGGTTGTTCTCGCGTATGTAAACATCGCCAACATCAAAACCAGAAAGACTTTTTTAACCTCGTTTTCTACATATCGAATACATACATTGGTTCTAGCATCAGTTATGCATGGTTGTGGATGGAGTGTTTGTGCGTATGTGGACTGTAATAACTTTTGTGCCTTCTAGCTAATTTAAACGGAATGCAACACATGACCAGGGCGCTTCCATCGACCTGGATGCCACACAAATTCGTACTATCAGGATATTAACACCAAAACCATGGTAATGCTACTGTTATTTGAGACCTCCTTTACGTATGGTAAGGTAAGTAGTCCGACAGAAATGTGGTGAAGAGTGTGAGCCAGTATTTGAACTGCTTCCTTTAATCGGAGGCATCACGATGTGCTAGAAACGTAATATAATGCTAAATAGTGTACGTCAGCACAACTGTTTTATTACATAAAGTAATTACATAGGCTACATGTTTCGACTATTAATCAGTCATCTTCAGGCCTATTTTAATTTTAACGAGCCTTATCAGACAATAACGTCCAGAATTCTACAAGACGGTTTTCATCGTGTGAGGTCATATGATAACACGCGCACTCCTACGGAACAACATAAACAAAGGATTTACTCCGACGTCAATAATAAACAATATCTCTTAACTCCAAAAGAACCAGATAACAACGGGACTTGTGTTTGTTAACTGGTAAACACGAAAATACCGTTTTTAAAGAGCTTTTATATGTATTTTAACTATTTAATTACACAATTTGCACCTCACACCTTTCGAGGCCAATGATCTAGTTTTATTTATACCTTTGATGTAAACACGCTGGGATCCCAACGTGTGCATAGCATCTTATGAATGAACCGGTTAAAATAGGCCGAAAATGACTGATTAATAGTCGAAACATGTAGCCTATGTAATTACTTTGTGAAATAAAACAGTTGTGCTGACGTACATTATTTAGCATTATATTACTGCTTCCTTAAGTTGACTTGCTATGTTGAATAGGCTATGCACGCTTCTAAAATTTCTAGATAAATGTAAATACAGTAGGGCCCTCTAGCAAATATCTGGAGTAACAAAAAGCTAAGTTGTCCTTGTCAACGCCATGAGGGCATGTAGGGTGAAGAGGCAAAGATCCACCCATTCTTACCCCCGGGAAGAACCATTGTCCCCATTGTACAAAAGTCTGGGTGGGTGGCCTCAGACTTTATTACTAATTATTAATTAACTGTTTAAATTTATGGCAGTTCATGTACTGGCTGTATGGATTAGTTTCATGATTACCAAAAGACATGTTTTCTTTTTTTCACCCATAGTATATTATAAGCAGCGTGTCTGTCCGTCCATCCCCGATTCAATTGCCGACTGAACAGCGCCATAGAATCACCAAATACAATGTCCATCCTCATCTGAATAACGAATACAACTGTGTAAATTTGAACCTAGAAGGCCATTTGACTGGTTTATGCAAAGTTCGGAGTAAACGCCATACCATTTTAAGTAATCAACCCTGCCATGATGGTTGTGCGTACTCCTGAGATGAATGATCGCATTTCCATGTGGATATGGTTCTTTGGAAAATATTCTGCTTTCCTGCGTGACATTCTATATAAAAAGGGAAAAAAATGGCGAAATATTTTGGTTTGATGTATCGTTAAAATTTGATTAATGTGTTTCGTATGGTGGCATGCTATGAATACGTACACATCGTAGGCTGTTTCTTGCGTTGGGATTCACTGCGGCGTATGTAAATTTGCAAAATCATGTTAAAGTTCCAGGAATCCCGAATTCATTACACCACACATTCTTTATCTGCTGAATTGCTCATCATACGATAGAAAATAGAGAATCAAAAGCGTTAATTTTAGGGAAAATAAACGAAATTTTAAAACATACCAAACCGTATCTTTGGCTGCTTTAAAATATGCTTCTCCATTGGCGATTGAATATGATAAGATTACTTGTATACGAGTTTTGACGTTTTGCTGACCGTGCATCTCAGTATATTTATCTAAGTAATTAACCAACTTGATGCACAAAATTTTTGTTTTACAATAAGTTTATTTCATGCCTCTACATGTTTCGAGCACATGTACTCTTCATCAGGAGGTCAAAATTGCATTACACAGCCTCTCGTATCATCACACCTATAGGTGTTATGATACGAGAGGCTGTGTAATGCAATTTTGACCTCCTGATGAAGAGCACATGTGCTCGAAACATGTAGAGGCATGAAATAAACTTATTGCAAAACAAAAATTTTATGCGTCAAGTTGGTTAATTACTGAGGTAAATTGTATACGTGTGTGTGTGTGTGTATGTGTGTGTGTGTGTTCGTGTTTGTGACATACACAGTGATCACAGACTGTGTGGGTCACTTGTATCTGTATTTGTATTTTGGAAGTACAGTATGTAGTCTCCACCAGAGGGCTGTCTTCAAAATTTTCATTTTTTATTCTAAGGCTCTTCAACATTGCGGAACCTTGAACATTATCTTTACCCAAATTTCGCCCCAAATCACTAACCTTTCGTCCTGTTTGACAACATTAACTCCCGCGGTTTATAGAGAAACTATTAACCTTGCTCAACTGATACGCATTCCACTCTGCTGGGAATAACAATAAAATTACACGTCTCACATTACAAGTCAAATGTACTTTCCTCACTGGGATTCGAACGGGGTATATCCAAAGTACGAAGTATAAATGGTGACTACGCGTGTTGACGTGTAGCATTTATTAAATGCAGTGACCTTAGCAAAGATCGGTCAGTGTCTTGTTTCGATGGTTCAGCGCAGATGAGTCACTGCCTTGTGACTGAAACAGTAATGTCACCGTCCATGTTTATTTTGGCTCGCGTACGTGCACCAGAACGTCTGAGGGTAGAAGTCGGTCTCCCATGAAATGCGGTGTAAAACTTTCTCCTCTTGTGCCACACATTTTTGCGTCGCTGAACATGACATTGTCATAAAAGGCGTCGCCATTTCCGGGTGTTTCCTCTTCCGCTGAAGTACTAATGAATTTTGTGTGATTTAGCTTTATATACGTATAACATCCACTTTGAATTGAAATCCGCCTGCTAGGAACGCGCATCACGGTTTTCGTACCAGCACGAGGGGTGTGAGCGGTTATGTTGAGTGGAATGGAAGTTATTGGTGCAACTGCAGGTAGTTTAGCACTGCGAAGTGTTTTAACATCTTAAAGCCTAGCGGTTAGAGTAACACCATTAGTCTTTACGTTTAAAAATTCTGCATTCTGCCCACAAAGTATTTATATGTTTTGTATGCATCGCAGAAAAAAAAAACTGAAGTTTTTCCTATACAGCACTCGACGATTAGTTTCCGTAAACGAGGAGACGGGTGTTTACTGCGCGGTACGAACTGGGTCTTTAAATAAAATGGATTAGATGTCGTCTTTAAATGGTTAATTGAAAGAAGAAAGTCTGTTCTGTAAATGTTTCTTTAGGCTAATAGGAGTATATCGTCATTAAAAAATACACAACGGGGATGTCTCACACAAACAAAAAAGTTTCTTTCGAGTTTTCCCACCTAATTGGCCGGGCTGTATTATGTTTACAAATAAATTTGTATGAAGCCAATGAACAGCAGAATTAAGACACTTTATTGCCGTTAATACTGACATTTTCATATGCACAGAAGTGTAAAAGTAAAAAGTTAGACTACAGTTGGTAGCAACGAGCATTAAATTTAAACGAAGTTCGTTCTGACGGTTTTGTGGTAGGAATCGTGAAGTAGGGCTGAGGGTGTGGATAACAGGGGTGGTAGTCCATAAAATGTAGCTGCATGGAGAAGTCAGTCGTAAGTTCGGGCAACGTTTGATATCGGCAATCGATCGATCCTTGCTCTAATGGTTCGAAATCATTCTGGCTCCACGAACTGTAGGTGTAACATCGACTGCAGCTATAGTGATTTACCATTGCGGTAGAATGTAATGGTTCGGTCTACTGAGCTTGCTCCAGCAACCCCCTCCCCTCCCACTCCCGCCATTTCTAACTCTACCCTCTTCAATGAATCATGGTTACTGATCAGTTCCACTAGCTACAAACCAAACGCAATGTATTTTATACAACAGTGACTGAAGCAGAAATTTCCAGTTAATGTTTCCTCTAGACGAAGTTGGTGTATGGTCTGGAAGGATAACGGAGTTGCGTCTCATTATAGGATGTTTGGAGGAAGGGGCGAGTTAAATTCCGTGTTTATTTTATGATTTCCAGTGGTATTCTGAATCTCCAATAGGCTGTCAGTTTCAGAATAACATACGTCATAATTCCTAGCTTGGCTTGGTCACCGGTTCTAATCGGAATTTCTGTGTTATGTAGAAAGTTGCCGTACTCGTGTGTGCAGTACGCATTTGTTTTACAGCTATCTACACTAGGTACTGCTGCGTTACTGCACCGGGATTTTTCTTTTAAATGAATTTGCTTGAGGTACATGCTGCTTCAAACGTCTTTAATAAACTCTAGCTTAACTGGTGTTGCAACGAGTATGTTAGATTATTGTCTAAGTGAGTCTAACCCTATCAAACCTCATGGTTCGTACACGTGTCTACCGTCAGGTGTAGTCCTAAAAACTATTTTCCCCGCACAATGTATTTATGTGTTCTGTATGATTCTTACAATAAACAACCATTATTTACAAATATAACATTCAACAGCTGCTGTTTGTAATGAAAACATACTGTGTTATCTGTGAGACACGAAGTGAATTATTGTATACAGTGTAGTAATATTAACCTTAATGTGTTTCATCCCCGTTGTATTAATACAATACGTAACAATGACATAGTCCGTCTATACACAACACATTATTGTAATCCAAAAACCTATATGTTTCGGCTGTACGAAACAGTCATCATCAGGCGTCAAGTTTCAGATATATAAAAGGAAAGCATATAGCTGTATCTGTAAATTCAACAGTATACAGCATAGACTGACTGTTTCATTGTTACATAGTAACTTTAGTCTCGACGGGTTAATAGATTCAATAGCCAGGGCTAACAATTATACAGTACCTCGTGTAGTTGATCCGCCGAACTAAATGGAGTAAGAGCATACACCAAATTACAATACAGCAACGCTCGCGAAGGACTAGAATGATTGTTTTATAGTACTGTTAGATACAGTAATCCCCCGTATCCGAGCAGTTGATATTCTCGCTTAATACATGAGGTGTGGAAATTAATACCTCTTTCCACTTGTAAGTCAATATTCGCTTATACGGGCTCCTTCCTGTCGCAAAGCGATCGCTGTTTTCGGCGCCTCATCTCGGCTATCGTCGGTTTCCGAATCATCTTAAATGCGCAGAACGTCGCTGCATCTATGAGCTGCTAGCGCATAAGCAGCAGCATCGCACCGTCTCTCACGGTTCTGGTAGCTTTGCTGTAGGGTTCCCTGTTCTCGATTTTAACCATTCTGTACCGATAAAATCTTAAGGATTTTCTTCGTATTTCATGTTTATACCTAATTATTATGTATTTACATACAACTTGAATAATGTAGCGATTTTTTATACAAAGGCTAATGACTAGGTATAGAAATTTACTACTGAAAAAGCAAAATAATAATTTTCAATCGACCACATATATTCCATTTATTATCAGAGCTACGTGTTTCGGCTAAGAAGAAGCAATCTTCAGGCTGTAGAGCAATTTAAACAGGTAATATACAGCATGTCAGTGAAGTAGAGTATATTACTTTTCTAAATAACCCTGCAGCGTGAACATGCCTTGTATTTTGCCGAAACATGTAGCTGTAATAATAAAGAAAATAGTTGTGCTCGACTGAAAACTGTTATTGTTCTTATTCAGTATAACACACAGCGGGATGAATAATATAAACGTAATTTACTGTTAGTTTTCTTTCGTACTGAGGTACCTTGCTGTGTTGTGTTGTGATGAATTTCCATGCACGGTGAGGATCTCTTGACCAGTTGCACGAACTATAATTTATACCGTAGTTGGTGATGGGAAATTGGTGTTCGGTTTACGGGTTCTCGCCGTTCGAGAAATTTGCGAGGAACCAGATGTGCTCATAAACGGAATGATTACTGTATTTACTTTTTTTTTTTACTAAGATGTGAATATTTTGAAGACAAGATTGTAACGCCAGATTCAACTTGTGATCTGTTTGCAGGATTTTAGGACTTAACGTTACAGAATAGTAGGAATTGCGTTAGAGAATAAGAGAAGATGATAGTAATAAACCAAAGAGAAGGGTACTTAAGTTGACACTGCGTTTAATAATATAAATCAATTATCAGGATTATAATAACCATAAAAATAAACAACGTTTTGGAGGTATTTTGATACGTTTCGTCTTTTCTGTTTTAAAAAGGCGCCCTTTTCACTCAGTGAAATTACGGAACGTATTTTTGAACATGATCGTACAGTCGTGAAAGGGAGTGTATTAAGTCTAACTTTACAATAAGCCTCTGTAAATGTCGCACTTTTATGCTCCTTCGCAATGCTGTGAAAAGCGGCCGTTAGCTTCGTTACGTCTGTCCTGTCTGTCGGCAATGAGCAACTCTGTTCCTGCTGGACAAATTTTCTTGATATTGTTTTGGCGAATTTTACTAAAATATGTCGAGAAAACTCAAATCTGGTTATGGTCGGACAAATGTAACAGGCACTGCATTTGAGGATCTACATACATTTATGGCAATGTCTGAATTCTTCTTGGTTTGAAAGAAGTGTGTCGGAAAAATTTTTAGAGAAACTCAAAATACAAACCTCATGCCCAATACGAAGTAACGGGGGCGCGCGAGAGGTCAAATGCGTAATTGTTTGCATTTGTATGTGTGGTGGTATGACATAATCAGATGACTTAGTATTCCTGTTTTTACGTCACATTCTTATGGAGCTATCTGTTTCTCTATGCGATTTGCGTGATACATAGTTCATTAAAATAAAGAAGTTTGTAGTGCAGTATTTGAAATTTATTAATTGTGTGTATGTACTGATATGAAATTTGGAACACGGGCAGTGGATAGGATATACATAAAACGTATGTACGAAAATATGCTTCTAAGTTAGCAATAAAAAAATATTTCGAGGGGATGAAAATTTGAGATTATGTGTGAAGATAAAATTGCGACAGGCCAAATCAACATAGGCGTGCAAATAACAAGTTCTTCAAAGGGGTGTAGCAATAGGACTTAATAATGGCAATATCATTGTGTACTATATGTACTACTGTAAAAACTACAGAGGATTAAATGTTATGACCATCAGCGTAAAGTCCGCCGTGCAAACTTGCTGACGCGCGTCATTGTAATCTTAGAGTACATTTCCTGTCTCTTTGTCCCAGAAGATGAAGCGTGACTCTCCTAGAAGATGTAAAAGAGGGAGTTAGATATCATCGTAGCTTCAGATGTTTCGATTGGAATGTCAGGCCTTGGCTGGCATACCGTCAGCAAATGAGTTCAGTGATTGGCCTAATTTGTGTGTGTAATCGAATCATTCTGATGGATACGTTCGAATGGGTAGAGGAAGGGGAAAATTTTGCACCCCGGATTGATTTAAATGGGGCACAGCCATCAGCGAATTGGACGCGCAGCTGGCAGTAGTATCAGACTCTCCAAAACAGATATATCTGAATATATCCACATAATACATAAGAGACGTATTATGTTACTGTCTTTACCGATCTACGAATGTACTGGATTATAATATGGTAACTTATTTGTTTGTTAGCAGTATCCTTTGGGCCACAGTCGGTGTGTTCGTTGGAATGATGTAATTATAAAATGCAGAGCAAGTAATTAATTTTTGTTCTAAATTGAACGTTTTATCTGAAACTAGCGTATGCTTTAATAGTTATTTGGGTAATTGAGTAATTAGTTTTCGTCACGATTCATGCCTTCTGGGATGTTACGTACGTCACTTCATCTAGTCGACACTGCTAAACATCCGTGAAGACATGAATATCAGTCAACACTGCTTCAAGAACCTCAAATCCAGCATTGTCGTTATTTGCTGAACGAAATCGGAAGACATAGGAGAAACGCCTTTAATAAAATTATTAGCAGCAGATACAAATGTTAGTTTTTTTCCCCTGTAAAAGTGCGTTCGTGCACGTTGCTCTTTCCAGAATTATAAGACATTGTGCAATAATCAATTTAAATACAAATGTGCCTTTCGATGATCAGAATATCGTTCTCTCTGACATTCTTTATGATTCTGATGTTTAATGGACCGTGCATCATTGTTATAACTGAAAAATAAAAAACCAACTAGTTGCCACTTGTTATTTTATTGTGCTTCTTATAGGTTCAACATGTTTCGAGCATTACTATGCCCGAAACATGTTGAACCTATAAGACGCACAATAAAATAACAAGTGGCATCTAGTTGGCTTTTTATTCTTCAGTTATTCTTTATGATGTTCGATTTAGCCATGTATTTATGACACAAGTTTAAAAATGGATAATCAGTTTGGCAGTTAAAATAGAGGTACCTGCTTCCACTATTCACCACGAGGATAGCTGTCCTAATTGAAGATTTCGTGATCCTTCTTCTGGCGAATGTAGTAGTAACACTTCAAGTACATAGTGGCTGTTTCCTTGCAGAGCCGCTGGACTCCATGCAATATAACGACACCTCATTCGGCGATTCTTAACTTTAGCAGTTGGATTGATGTCGCCCAATCAAACCCAGATCAGTAGTCCGTATCACATTTTCTCATAATTAGTCGGCCTAATTGTCACAGGTCTACCAAGCTGTAAATGACCACTGTGTGTCACAGTTGAGCTTTAGCGAATTTCAGAAATCGCACAAAACAGTGGTTCCCAATTTTTTTTTCTACCGAAATGTGGGGGCCTAAGGGGCTACCCAGAAAAAAACAAAAATAAACCTATACATTAGGTCGAGAAAATATGAGAAGACGTTTTGTATCGTACGTAATTAAACTGAAATAAAATTTTAAGTGCTTGACATATAACCCATTTATTTTAGTGTAGTTGATGTTCATAATGGTAAAAAAGAGACTACGTTTTTTTAAACACTCCTCGGGCACGTCTGTTTTCCGTCTCGTGTATTCTAAATAAACCGTAACCTGCCAAATGGGCAAGCTTATAAAAGTAATTAATACATTTATGTGTCCACCTTAACAAAAAGCCGTGTGGTATTTGTAGGCTTCGTTATTGATATTCGGCTACTGGGTGGTTGTAAAATGAGGCAACAAGTTGCCATTACCATCATCGGTAAATGGCAGCAAGTAAGCAGGGTTAACGCCACGTCAGTCTTCATTAAGTGATTTCAAAAACCAGATGAATTCCGTCTTTTAGCCCAGGCAGTAAAAACCCCTCACTTTGAACACGAAAACAAAACTGACAGGCCCCCAACTTTACTTTAACCCCCTATATAGAACAAGCCAATGACGATATAAATTGCGTGTTCTTAATTCACAATTTTGAATTTTAAAATTAACGTCACATGTGACTATCAGTATCTTATTGTTGAATATAAGAGAGACCAACTTGATGTCACTTGCTTTATTATTTCATTATTTAATGCTCAACATGTTTCGGATGTTAGTACATCCATCCTTAGGAGCTTGCGACTTATTTGTTGAGTTATTTCATGGGCTGTATTGCTCTGGTTCGATGTGTGTTGGTGTTACGTTGTGGTTTGGCTGCGGTGGTGTGGTATCCGTATGCAGGCTGAAGCACTAGTGCACTACAACCCATGAAATAACTCAACAAATAAGTCACAAGCTCCTGAGGATGGATGTATTAACATCCGAAACATGTTGAGCATTAAATAATGAAATAATAAAACAAATGACATCAAGTTGGTCTCTCTTTATTCAACTATCAAGATGATGCACGGCCCAATAAACATAAGATTCAGTATCTTATTCGAGTGTTTATTTATTAATTTGTTCATTCAATTACATTTTGTCTGTTCTTCATTTCGTTGTACATCTTTCTTATAAATATTTATCCTACAACTTTTTCTTGCACTGTCATTATTTGTACTAGATTCCGTGGATTTGAGTAACTTTTCCCTATTCTTAGGTTGAAGCACGAAGAAAGGTATTTTCCTCTTTAACCCTTTAAACATCAAATTAAATCCTTTCTGCCATTTACTGGCATTATTAGGAGCTCACCATATTCTCCACGTTAGCAGGATAAGGATTAATCCTTTAAGGACTCTGCCTATATCAGTAGGTTTAGAGTGCAGATAACAATAATGTGCGACCGACAGTGTATCCTGACTTCGCTGTGATTGTTACAGGGGATGCATGAAGTACCGGGAGTGCGGCTGCCTCTTCAAACGAGCTACGCCTCCCCGAGCCCGCACGCCGTGTTTATGTACAGCACGACGGGGGGCGCGGAGGGCAGCGTCACTCTTCAGCTCCGAGACACGGATGACCTGGACGACAAGAGCGGCCTGGCCTCTGTGCTGGCTCGCCTCCAACAGGAGGATGCGACGCTTAGCATCAGCTACCAGGACAGTGAGATGCTCACCGAGGGCAGCATCGACGTCCTGCTCGGCACGGGCTCTCTGCACTCCACCGGTGAGTCACGTGTCCATATTTCTCCCACAGAGTGAATTTATGGGCTTTAATTTATTTCCAAAACATATAGTTTTTCTCACCACCACTAATTGAAACATACAGAGCACTTCCTCTGACGTAGGGCCACATAATTGTATATAATACTTGTATAAGTGTTCTTTGCTCTTCGTACTTCCACGATAAGTAAAACAAAGTGGCTCACCCAGTGTCGTTACATCCCTCGACTTGATATCGACAGAAAATGGCGTCTTTCTGAGTCCTTTCGATAGTTGACCTTTTTATATGTCACAGCTTAAAAATATTTTATGGTAGAAATTGAGAAAGTTCCGTATTTTTCCATTCTTGCCGTCAAAGGTCGCCTTGCCTTCCAAATCGTGGCCAGCTCCTCAGAAGCAAAAGAGATTCTAGAATGAGAATGGAAAGGTGACCATTTGTTACAAAAAAAAAAAAAAAGAAGTATTATTTGCGGCTCAATATTAGCAAATGCGTTTGTCACCTTCAGATGTGTAAGCTGTCTGTAATTGTTAGAAAGATCCTGGTTGACGTATCTATCTACCATCTGACATAATTACTCCCTTCATTACGATTGAAAAACAAGTAGAACCTTCTGAACAAAGCCAGCGAGAATTGACGTCCTTACAGCGATGCTGAAATTAGGTTTCTTTTTCTGTATTCTCGAGTGTATCTCATACATGGGAGTTTCCATCACCATCTGCGTCGTCTGTACAAGACAGTAGTCATGTAAAACCAACAAACAAATCAGACACGTTATGGCAAAGACTGTTGTAACAGAGGCACACAACTACATGTTTCCTCGACCGAAATCTAACTACAATTCCAGCATCATCTTGGCTCAAGAGCGTGGGGATCTATCGTCCCTACAATAAAGGTCAATGAAATCATGTTATTAACATATTACCTACTTTTTGAAAGAAATAAGTTCTTGTCTCGAATTAACTAAACATGGAGTGTAGGTGTGTAAAATGGAACACTATTTGCTTAATCCTGTCTCTACAAGGACTGTCAACACGAAGAGAGTCTTTTTTCAGTCTTTCTTTCTTTCTCTCTATAACCTCTTTCCATCTACTCACTGTAGATGTAGAGGGTTACTGTTGCACCTGATCACATTCAGTGACACATACACACGTAGTACTCCTCCGGACGAAGGATCGGCCCGTGGCCGAAACCTCTACCTGACAATACACAACACTCACAAGAGACATCCACGCCTCCGGCGGGATTCGAAACCGTAATCCCAGTAATTGAGCGGCCGCAGACTTAGGCCGTATACTGCACGGCTACTGGGGTCGGCGAAGACAGTCTTCTGATCTTTATTTGCCGTTACTGCAGTTGCTTTGCCTGAAAAATTAACAGACTCTGTAACAGTTTCGTCTGACTACTACAGCCGCACACAGTGGGTTGGCCTATACAAAGCAATATGTTGTGGTTTGTGACTTGTAAATTTTTAGTTTGTCTTGCATATCGAATTTTAGCGTCGAGAATTTTCGCGCACAAACGCCACTGCAACCTCTCCTACAGTTTATTTAAATTTGTGTCTCTGTTATTTGCCACGCTTTTAAAATAATTTATACCGAACTTTTGATATCGCCCCTCCTCTGTTTTAACAATCTAAAATGAAACTTAATACTTTAGGGGTGCGCTGTTTTCATCATCATGGTTGTTGATGGCGAATGTTACATGATAACACGTCTGGTATAATCCCTCTCAGTTCAGTACATGCAGTAATCTGTTTATAATCATGGTACTATATCTCTGGTTGCATCCATTTGTCTCAGTCCTTGCCGTCAACGGTAGTGGTTATAAATATTTTATAGCTAGTCGGTCGTTCCGGAATTGTAACGTAATGTGTATTAATGATAAAGAGCATTTACGTATGATTTATTTTGTTGTCGCTGCTGCTGCTGCTGCTTTGATGGGGAGATAAGTCAGTGAATTGGCTCTCAAACACATAATTTTCCATTATTACATCGAGAAATTTTATGTTGCGTGGGGTAACTTTAGAGAGGATCATTAAGTAATAGTTTAATTATCTAGTATTCTAATCCTGCTAACGTGTTCTCAGTTCTTCCAGCCGTTACTTTGTAATTGTGCTGGAACCTTTCGGCTATTTGAGGTGTAAAGCATTCATCGTACGGAAAGGTCTGGCGTAAAGTAATGTTACAGATGTCTGGTCTGGAGGAACCCAATTTGAATATTAACCGTGCTGCTGGCTTTCGTGACTGTGACTTCTATAGTTTCATTCAATTAATGGGGGGAATCGGTGGCGCAGTGCTGTGCTACAGCTGCAGGGTCGTGGGTTTGATTCCCGATAGTGTCATCCTACCGTCCGCACTACGGCCCTGGGGTCGATTCAGCCTCTGAACACAAATGAGTACCAGGAATATTTCCTGGGGATAAAGGCCGCCGGTGCTTTCGGCTGTCAGCCTTACCACCTTCACAGGCCGATTGTCTTGAAATCTGGGAGCCTAAATCGGTTATAACTCTGAGGGCATGTCCAGGGATTCCTTTGTCATTTTTTTATTCAGCTTATATCGCTGAATACACGGACAGTATCATCAGGTGACACAATAGCCTCTTGCCAAATAACATCTACATGTCACTTGTGACGACGTTTGTAATTTGATTTCATACAAAGTGTGCACTTGTAACAGCATCGTTATGGTGAGTCAGTCGTAGGGACACCGAAAACAAAGCGTTTGGAACTGAGAAAATATTTAAATAGTGTTTAAACCTGTACATGTTATTCTTGTCAATGTTGCCACTATCGTTTATGGGGGACAGAATAAAATTTTATTGACTTTTCCACTTTCCCCTTGTAGTTTAAACACGTTAAAGACTTTTCCCTTCCATTTCTTATAGATACATTATCGGCGTACTTAACCATGCTTTAATCTTACTGGAAGGCAGAAATATCATGTAGTCATTAACCCCTCTGAGGACTGAAAATAATCTACATTTTCTGTAAAGAATCGGTTCTTACGGCACAGAGAATACTGATTCCATTAGATCTGATTAATCAGTAAATAATTCATAGTGAAAATATTGTTGTTCGGTGTAAGAATAATGAAATACATTAATTTAATCTGTTGAAAAACTCAGTAGTTCGTAGTGTTAAATGCACTGACCTATAGGTCGGTGTAAGTGTGGCATAGTTAGTAGGTGTGTGCTGTAGCGTGATACTTTGCTGTTCCGCTCGTTGTTCTTGCTATAACTTTACTTACTCCATGGTGCAGAGTCCTTCTTGAGAAGCTAACTGGTTTGCAGCTAGTCAAGAAATTCCCCGCATTTCACGGAACCCGAAGGTTCATTACCGCACTCACAAGCGTCCGCCAC
>Ga0123357_10005642_pt1 | contig 15057 bp, 5 predicted proteins | sample TergutEmb28metaG_FD_89873 | JGI IMG/M metagenome (GOLD analysis project Ga0123357, IMG submission 89873) | Embiratermes neotenicus P4 segment gut microbial communities from Petit-Saut dam, French Guiana - Emb289 P4 | ecosystem: Host-associated > Arthropoda: Insects > Digestive system > Gut ...
AAGCTAACTGGTTTGCAGCTAGTCAAGAAATTCCCCGCATTTCATGGAACCCGAAGGTTCATTACCGCACTCACAAGCGTCCGCCACCTGTCTCTATCCTGGGCCAGCCCAATCCAGTCCATACACACATCCTACCTCCTGGAGATCCGTCCTAATATTATCCACCCATCTACACCTAGGTCTCTCCAGTGGCATCCTTCCCTCCGGTTTCCCCACCAAGACCCTATACACCCCCTCTCCTCACCCATACGCGTCACATGCCCAGCCCATCTCATTCTTCTCGATTTTATCACCCGCACAAAATTGGGTGAGGAGTACAAATCATTTAGCTCCTCGTTATGCAATCTCCTCCATTCCCCCGTTACCTCTTCCCTCCTAGGTCCAAATATTCTCCTCAATTACAGGTACACAGTTTATTTTATTACACCTTTGTGGCGTTTTGTCAGTCGAGTTTATATTATGAAATTTTGTTTCCTCAGCCAAACCAGATATTTATTTTATTCCTTTATAACTGTATTTACGTCACTCTTTATAAATTTCCTACACAAATCCCAATTATTTCGGATGATAACGTACTATGGAATATGATCGAGCCCTTGTTAACAGGTTAACGAATCTTAGTGGTCATAAAATGCGGGAAATTCTTGTTTGGTTGAAGAAATATTTTCTTCTCACGAACGAGTTAGTTAAATTTACTTATCTTAATATTATTCACATCCGCACATTACAGAACAATTTAACACATAACACCAACAAATGCACAATATTACAATTTACAATTTCACACAGGATCCTTTAGGATTACAACATGTTTCGTGCTCCTTCAGATCATCCTCAGGTACTTCACATCAAACGAGCATATATCAAACACAGATGGATTATCAAAGAGATTACAATTTTAGTCCTTAAAAATTGTGAAAGTCATAAATTTCGTCGCGGGTGTTTATGCAGGATTGTTCCATATAATGCGGACATCAGAGCACTATAGAATACGGTGATATCCACACTAGTGTAGAAAACTCACTTCGGTGAAAAACAAACTCACTAGTCCGTAGTAATGATTAGAAGGGACGACAAATTTTTCTTCATGTTTAAGTAAGCTCGATGTTATGAACAAAAATGGGAGATGTGGATTTGTTCCAAGGACGTCTAATGTACACATTAGACAGAGATGAGCAGTCACGTTGACAGTTTACTTTACATCCAAAGAACGAGCCTTGCTATCAACCGAAGAGAACAAATAGGTCAAAGACCTGCCTGCATGCAATGACGAAAGAAGTGTCACCGGCACTATAGAGATAAAAACTCCTGCCGTCGAACTGTAAGCCAGTCACTAATTTCACACTTATTATTCGAAGAAGTAAAATAAAAAAGTTGTCGTGCGTGTGTGTTCAAGTCTGTTTCCAAAAGTAGAAAGAATTTACTCCATGCTGAGAAGATGGGACAGAATAATCATTTTTAAAAAATAAGTACTTTTTTTTTCAAAATTCTCTTCTGGTTGTGATCTACAAGGCCCTGCACCTAGGATTCACAGTTCGACTCGCCCTACGAACAAAATTATAAGTATTTTATGAGTAGAATCTTTCTTGATCGTTTGATAACAAGATTCATCTGCAGGCTTCAGTAAATTGACACAACTCTTGCATTACATCTAGTAAATCCAAATAAATGCGACAGAGGCGCTAGGCAGAGGATTTCCCTTGATTTAAGTCCGAAGTTTATGAATTCCCGTTCTCACGAAGTGTCACAAAATGTGGTTAAATTGTTATCTAAAGGTAAAGTGATCCCGTTACATGTCCGGTGTGGTCCAGAGGGTGGGTAGAGGTATAGCTCTACTCTTCCAAGACCGCGGCACTAGAAGGGGGTGAGTGGTCAGCAGCACACTCCCGGCTGCACTTTACCCACGGGAAAGACCCGGTATCCATTTTACAGGAAGCTGGATGGGCGCCAGGGCCGGTCTGGATGGCTGGAAAATCTCGTCCCCACCGGGATTCGATCCCGGACCGTCCAGCCAGTAGTTAAACTGTTATCTATGCGTATTAAATTTGCCAGAAGTCATCCAGTTGTGTAAAGATACAAAATAACCACTTTTTATTATGTGATTCAGTCAACACAAACATATAAATTAATAGCATAGGTTACAGCGACATGTTTCGACATATAAAGTTTTTTTACAATGTGGCTGCGTGCAGCCACATTGTAAAAAACTCCATTGTTCTTAGCTTAGCCTGATAATGACTTTATATGTCGAAACATGTCGCTGTAACCTATGCTATTAATTTATATGTTTGTGTTTGACTGAATCACAAAATAAAAAGTGGTTATATTCCTCTCTATGCTTTCGCTTTAGCTCCAAAAATTTTGTGTTTGCGTGAGATAGGTTATAACTCCACTGCTACGTTAAAGCTGTGGACGGCCTCTTTTGAATACCATTGTAGCGTCTTGAGGCATCAGATAATGAGCAATATATACGCCCCAGTACATCGAGTTGGTGGAGCTCACAGTCTGCCGGGAATTGACAACGGGCCTGCCGGCGTGAAGAAGAATTGAGATGATTGCGGGGAGTCAGCTACATGGAGATCCAAAAGCATATTCACGTATAGGTTTTTCCAGAGCTTTAGTAAGTACCTCACGGATCGCATGCTCTATAGGAATGTTTCACTTTCCTTCCATGATTATTGGTTATGACATATTTTAACCCTTCAGAACAGAGTTACCTTCCATGTGCTTATAATAAAAATGTCAGCAGTTTGCTTCAACAGCGTACTTCAGATTTTTTTATTACCTTCAGAATTGAAACCGATTCTTCTGCCATATACAGGGTGTCCCGGAGAGAATGTACCAGAATTTGGGAGAACGTTCCTTAGTTAAAGTACACCGATATAACCCAAAACACCTCTATCCAAAGTTGAACGGTTACGGAGATAATGGCTATAGAAAAGTGTGGTCTTTTTGCGGTTCCATGTACTGTACCTGTTCCGCGTGTTGTGTTACCCGCACACTGCGCATGTCCGTCCTTTAGCCTACAGCCGGGTCAAGCGCATTCACGCTGCGACTTAGTATCAAAAGTTGTCACTGTTACAGTTAATTGTGAGGAGTTGTAAAAATGCCTTTTGTGTTTTCCCACGTGGAATATTGTGACATGCATTTTGTGTATGGATTTTGTTTGTATACTGTTACAACTCATCTCCATATTTAGCAATGGCTGTTTACTTATAAACTCAGATTTTAGGACGTTCTAAGAATTACAAAAAAAGTGTTAATTAGCTAAGTCATGTCTGCATGGCCTCATGGAACATCTCATCTCCCACTGCTTGAATTTTCATAAAATTTGATGATTTGTTTGAAAACCTGTCAAGAAAGTTCAAGTTTCACTAAAATCTGACAAAATAACTGGTCCGTTACAGTAATATCTGCGTACATTTATGGTAATATGTCGCAGAATCCTTCTTAGAATGAAAAAGTTGCAGAAAATACAAAAAACACGTTTTATGTTCAGTAACTTTTCTCAGAAAATCGTTTCGCTTTTGAGATAAAACGGAAAAATATGATACAACAAGACAGGCCAGAGGTGACATAATGTGGCGTAGAAGAGAAACGATTTGTATACTGGACAACAAAGTCAAAGTATACACACACACATACACACTTAAGCACTTTATTATCCAACTAATGCACAATATATAATATGTAGATACAATTAAAATTATAAAATATTTGAAAGTGCTCCAACATGTTTCGGGTCACAGAGGATCCATCATCAGGGAGCCTTGTACAGTGCTTGGCTAAAAATTGCAAGAATGGTTCTATCGTGTCCGTTGACATGGACAAGGTCGGTGTTATGGCAGCGTTTGCTGCACGTTCCATTGTTGCCGGAGATATAAATTCGCCACAAAAGCTTTGTTGTGCAACACGCTATAGTGTATTGTCTTACTGTCATATTTCCACTGCAACCATGGTTACCCGAACGCGACAACGCGTATTGCTTATCTTGTTAAATGATAGTTTAATGTTCAAATTATGTGATATCGAAGTAGTACAAAGAGTGAATGAGGAATGAAAACCTTACATAAAATGAAAATAAAGAAGGTAACTGGATTGGTCACAAATGGAGTAGAAACTGCCTTCTAAACACAGGACTGAAGGGAATATAGAAGGGATGGGAAAAGGAGGAAAATCTTAGGCAACTAATGGATGATGTTAAGGGAACAACTAGATGGTGAAAATTAGATGAAGAGGCACTGGATCGCACCCGCCAGAGAACTTGCTTTGGAAGAGTCTATGGACCTGTCGTAAGGCAGATTACGTAGTGAATGATGAGTTTCACGTAGCTTGTCCTCCACATGGTTGAGCTTAACATACAAAAAGACACACAGCTTTTTATTCCAGACAATCTACGTCCTGCGTCTTCACACCACGTTGTACTCATGTTGTCCCACATGCAGTTTACAAGTTTCACGTAGCTTGTCCTCCACATGGTTGAGCTTAACATACAAAAAGACACACAGCTTTTTATTCCAGACAAACTACGTCCTGCGTCTTCACACCACGTTGTACTCATGTTGTCCCACATGCAGTTTACAAGTTTCACGTAACTTGTACTCCACATGGTTGAGCTTAACATACAAAAAGACACACAGCTTTTTATTCCAAACAATGTACTTCCTGCTTCTACACACTACGTTATCCTCACGTTGTCCCACACGCAGTTTACCAGTTTTTTCTATCCTCCAACACGTCAAGCTGCCTCTGTGATCCATTGACCTCTCTGGCCAGTGAATATAACACTGTTTCCCAGGGGACAAAACCTGCGTAATTGACAGCTGCCGATTCGTCTTTGTGTAGTTGCAAGGTCAATCCTGCATGGAGATGTACTTGTACCGGTCCTATAATTTTTGTCTTTAAGCACAGCTTTATTTAACAATGCTTTTTCAACTGAGATTATGTATAGGAATGTGTTTATGTCAAGACGCGATCACTGCGTATTTAAGCCATTATTCCAGCAACTATTTCAATGACGTTTATAACTTCCATGTGTTACTGTGTGATCTAAATCCGAGCTTCTTAGTGTTTTAAATGGGTCATCATTCAATCTTATGTTAATTATCTCTGCTGATGGGACGAACCTAAACTTAGTTACTTTGCCTGTATCCCTGCATTGACTAGCTCCACACAGTTATGGCATGCACGAGGAGTTCTTTGTCGTATTTATGTCCCTTCAGATACACAGCTTTCAGCAGCATGGGCCAGAAGCTGATGTGTTTTATCCCGTCACAACCCCAACTGTTAAACAGTGACTAATCAAACAGACCAGTATGAAGTAGGAGGCACACACACACACACACTCTAAACAGTCACTTAACAGTCACAAACATCTGTGGTTTGCAAGACGTTACTTATGAAGGCAGTGAAATTCAGACAAATTTCTGGAGTAACGCGAAAGAAAGATGAATCGAAATTTTTAGATTTCCTCGTAAAGCGACGTAATTCAGAACCACGCCACTGGAAACTGGAAGTAAATATCCAGGCACTTTTAATTCTGACACTAGATGGTGGCCAGTCGGTGGTTAGCTTCACGCCCTAGCCACCTTATGCTCAGAGAAGTATCCCTCCACATTCATTACATAGGAGGCAGGATGCGACTCGGGGCCTGTCTGTACGTTTTGGGGAAAAGAAACTGTCCTATTCCTAGCGCGAAGGTAACCCCCGTTCCACAGTCGACCAACACTTAGCCTATTCGCTACACCAAAAGATTTTTAAGCTTCTTTTTTCGAAACGTTTTGAAGATTTTTGTTTTCTGAAAAGTGATCTCTCGTGTTGTGAAATGCCAGATGCTTTAAACAAAAAGTCTACAAGAATTCGTTTCTGGGTTTGAGTCTGTGGGGCACATGGCCAAATGCACATGTTTGATAGCAATGGCAATATGAAAATTGCCCTCAGCTATCGGAGGGTGCTGGCTGACGCAAGCCCATAAAACCCACTACCAAGAGCATCGCCACGTATACTGGAACATTACACTCTGTTTCAAAAACATGTGGCTACAATATATATGTTATGGAAACAAAATATCCGTATCACAAAAGACGCATCATTTACGTCTTGTTAATTGGTGGCGTTGGTGGTGGTGGTGGTGTTGGTGTTGGTGTTGGTGTTGGTGTTGGTGGTGGTGGTGGTGGTTAACGTAAAATTTTATCTAAGATTACTTCCAAATTATACACTATTTCTGCCTGAAAGAATGACACACCAGCTACTCAGAATAAATAAAGACCAGAAACTTTAAATTTTGTTAATTTTAAATCTTCTGAACGTGCTTGATTGCGAAATTCGTGTCGTGTTATAGAGTAAGATAATTTTTACATGCGATAAATAAGGAGGACTCATTTCAATTTGATGAAACCTAGCGCGTTTATCATGAGATAAGTCGCCTGCTTTTAGTTTCCTACAGCTGTGTTCGGATGTCGTTAGTTACTAAATTTCAAGCACCCTATAACACGCAGTTTAGCGTAAAGGCGGTAGATAATTTCAATAATGATTACAGTAAATCCACCGTTACTAATGAGACACAAATGGCTTCGTCCGTCATTTAGCCGTGACAAGTTGATACCTTGGAGACTTTTAACCGGTGAAGAAGTCATTCAAAAACACATGTGCGCCTGTAAATGTTAAGTTCGTATTATAAATCAAGGACATTCCGGCAATTTAGTGACTTGTTGAGGAAGAATTATCTGTATTTCCTCCGTATGTGACGTCACGCAATGAAGTTATCTCTCTTTCTCTCTTATGGAAACACAAGAACATATGGAACATTCTTTGTTTAAACGTCTCCTTGCTTCAGATCCATAGTCTGTGTAACCACGTATTGATATCAGTCGCATGTCTTTATATATGTCTCTCTCTACCTAACGCAAGAGATTATAAATACATGAAGGTAGCTGACTACAAAAGCAGGATTGCTTTGGCACACAAAACTCTTTCTAGAGAAACGGAAGGGTTTCTATCTGAAATCCACTGAACCTATAGATTTCCTACAAACATCTAGCATGTAGGTCTACTGGAATGTGTAGAAATGTTTGGAACTTTACAACGAAAGTTAATCCAGCGTCATTACGAACCTAATGACTCTTCACAGTGTTCTTCTAGGCAACTTTACACGCACTTCGGAAACACGTACAGTACTCACAATGGCAGTAATGAAGTTTTGTAGTTTGGATAATTATATTCATTTCTACTAGAAAATTAATTAATCGATAACCTAAATGGCACAACTTCCTCCTCGTCACTCAACATATATATCAACGAACATGACATAAACTAAGGAACTTTTCTTCTGTGATTTGAAATTATGTATGTCTTTACTACGACTTTGAAGCTGGGAGATTAGTAAGAATATTGTCTAAGTTTCGGGCTGCAAGACCCGCGAAATGGTGTTTGATTCACTATAGGGAAAAGTATTTTTCCTTTTGCCACCAATTCCAGACTGGTTGTGGGCTCCACGGTCCTCTTATCCGAAAGTAACTGAAAGATTTTTTTTTTTCTCGAGGACGAAACGGGCGGGGCGTGAAGGTGATTATTCACCCCAATGCAGAGCAAAGTTAAAGAATGCGTCGTAAAATATCTTCACTCCTCTAAATGTCTTCATGGCCACATGACTGCTGATTCGCAATATTTTTTCTCAATATTGCCTTGTATTAGTACTCTAGAATTTTCACTACTAAAGTTTTTTTTTTCCATTTAAGTAGCACTGGCAGCTAAGTTAATAAAAATATCTTGTTCCTCTTTTTAATATTCCAAATACATTCATTATAATCACTAACTGCTTAATTAAATTAGGAATATAATTAGAAAGACATCGAAAACCTTCGGCATTAATCAAGGACAGCTGCAACTCTACCGTTTGTTAGCCTTTGCAAAATCAGTTATTTGTGGAAAGAGTCAGGATAATAATTCTAAAATAAGAATTTGATAGTAATGACGTCAAATTAGCTAGTATCTTGCGTGGTTCTGCCACTGGCGACACGCTTTTCACGTTACGCACACAAAATTCAGGCTGCATACCACGTCGGCCTTTTAACGCACAGTTACAGACCTTAACAGTAACAGCTTGGTAAAACACCACGTGATTTCAGTGCACATAAGCTTTTAAGATTAATTTTAATAACGCAGAAATGTAAGACAGAGAATAGCATAATTTAAATTATTTGAAATTTAGGTGAAAATATTGATGTAAACTTATATTTTAGGACTATTAAATCATGTAATATAAAAAGATAAAATATGAGTTAAAATCTGCAAGCATCTACGAAAAATATCACGTCAGTTAAATTAACTTTTTTTTCATAAAAGTGTAAAGATAACATTTTTCCTTCTCTTAATTAAGCAGCACGCCATGCAGACATGTAGCAAAGTGTTTTTACGGCTGCACATACTTTAACCCTGGCACTGGGTACACATACGTGACCAGCTTCACAAACAGGCCCTTTCATTCCCGGCTGAAGACTTACCCGTATACATTGGGTAGGAGGCTGGGCAAACCTCAGGGCTTGTCTGGACGCCGCGTAAAATAGAAAATTTTCTGCCCATACCTAGAGAGAAATCCCGGTTCCATTGCGGCACACACCTTATCGCAAACACTATATCGACTGATAATCCCCAAGACGTGACATGTCATTAGCAGACTATATTCTTTGACGTTGTATATTCCCATTTCATCTAGGAAAATGCCTAGACAATTATTAAGCTGTAGTGACATTTAGAAATTAAAGAAAGCTATGATATTTCGGCATTTTCTTCAACGTTATTTAGAAGCCAATAAAAAATATGTCATGATAACCTAACCTCAAACAAATGCCGACCAATCATGCAATGTTTCATTTGGATTATATTTATTAACATAAAACTTGAATACCAAAAGAAAAAGGCAAACTGATGGCACAACTCCTCTGGCGTACGACGATGTGTCATTCGGTAATCGGGATCCGAATTTTGGAGGGAAAGTGATATCAACATCTTCAAGAGCCGCTGGTCTTCGAAGGCCTGACCGCTCTTGACGTCATTGTTTCGTGACTTCGTCCTGCCTTCTGACGTGCAGGGATAAGTACAGTGCAAATTTGCAAAGCAATGGCATTGAGTAAATTTAAATCTTTCAATATGATTAACATGAAACAGATTCTTAGAAAGGAGCTTGTGAAATTTGAATAATTTTTATGACAGAAATACAGGAAAAATAAGTACGAGCAGAAACGTTTCAAGTACGTATTCATTCCTAGTGAATGACAAACAGAAAATCTAATAATGTGTTTGCCAGTTTGAGACATAGTTCAGTCCTTATGATTCGAAAACGTTTGTCCATTTTAGAATCTTTTGTTTGGTTTATTCTATACGGAACGTTCAAGGGTTTTACCCGTACAACAGTCCTTACATTACAAAAAAATGTCATTTTATACGTCGTGCGTTATTCTCACAAGTCATTACAGTAACCAACAAATGTACATACAACGGCTAAAGCCATACACAACGTAGAAAATCTCTACATGTTTCAGCGCCACAGCGCCATCTTCAGGGAACCCAAAGTACAAGTGTTTACAAGTACCTACAGAACAAACTTGGTATTATATTTTTAATATTTTAAAATTTTATTAATATAATACTAAGTTTGTTGTATTGGTACTTGGAAGTGTTTGTACTTTGGATAAAGTGATGATGGCGCCCTGGAGCCCAAACATGTAGGAATTTTACATATTATTCACGATTTTAGTCCTTTTATGTGCATATGTTGGTTGCTGTAAGTACGTACCTTACATAATTAGAGTGACTTAAACAAGGAGCATGATACGAACGGTATATACAGTACTCACACGATGACATGTGCTACAAAATTTATGCGAGAAACTTTCAAGAAAACAGGGTGTTAGATCTTATCAAGGCGTGGACTGGACTGAAATAAGGTTAGGTATTGGTATGATCCTTCAAGCAAAATAACAACAAAGAATTTCTTGGCGTTTCAATTAAGACCACGCCTCATAAAATTAATTAATTAAGGCCCGAGTTTCTTTTTTCCCCCCAGCCTTCTGAAATAATAATTAAACAAATTCTTGAAAGGGAGCCGTTTCTATATTTTAATCAAATAAGGTTGCTTTGCTCTATAACAGTCTCCACGCACTACCTCATCTATCCTTCTGTGACACACTCCGGACACACATTTCTGTAATCCCTTAGCATGACGTTTTTGCCTACTGATTACGTAACAGTAAGCACCGAATCCAATGATCTAGACAGACGTTAGTTTACGCTGTGACAACGTTACAAGAGCACTGAATAAATTGAGTAGAAAATTACTGTGATTACTTGACCATGTTGATTAGGATCACCAACGATAAACACGTTCTGACGACAGTGCCTTTTATTAGCCAATAATTACACAATTCTTACTAAACTTCTTACGGTTTCTCCTCTTATACCAGAGGCTGCCTTCCTCAAAACCGCCGTAAATAAAGCGGAAACAATTATTATGTAATAATGACCGTTGCTTTCATAAAACACAACGTTTCGCCGTATCTTTTACTGAATTGTGATACAGTCTCCTTTGCGAATAAACATAAATGTCTGTCAGTATGCAGCATCGATTTAGAAGTTTCTCTAGAAACGTCAAATGAATAGGAATGTGAAGAGACTGTATTTGATTAACTGCTGACATTTTGATATTGGTTCGGCCAAAAAAAAGCCCAACGTTTATTCCAATTTCGTTCATTATTACTAAGCCATTACACTGATATTTCTAACACAGAAAACTGCCAGATTATAAACCATAGTGTTATATAACTCTACGAAAGGTAATTATGTATTAAGAGGATAATTTACAGGCCCTGTTGTATTACTGCACTTCACATCTCAATGTGACGTACTGAGTACATGCATATTCTCTGACCAAAACTGTCCATTTATTATATGCCTACTAAATCACTATATGAAAGACTTGTAAATTCTGAAATGTGGTCGAAAAATGTTAGTTCTAGACGTGCAATAATTCTTAGTAATTAACCAACTTAATGAACAAATTATTGTTTTATAATAAGTTTTTTACATGTCTCTACATGTTTCGAGCACTATGTGCTCATCATCAGGAGGTAAAAATTGTATTATACAGCCTCTGGTATCATCATACTCTGTAGGTGGCCGTCTGGTGCACGGGACGGCCACCTACAGGTTTGACGATAACGGACGCTGTATAATACAATTTTTACCTCTTGATGATGAGCACATCGTGCTCGACACATGTAGAGGCATGTAAAAAACTTATTATAAAACAAGAATTTGTGCACTAAGTTGGTTATTTACTAAGATTATACTGAGTTGCACGATCAACAAAACATCAAAACTTGTGCTAAAATTCTTTCACGCAATTCGCAATAAAATGTCTTTAATCTAGGGCATGATCCAACAACATACTGCGTGAAAACTGTAACACTCAATTAGTTACTGTCATTCATTAAGGTGAACAGCCCATCTTCAGCGCAAATCGCGACAGTTCAGTGACACATCCAGAACGAAGGAAGTACTGTTACCGACCTCTGTGCGCTGTACTTTTCGCTCGCCGATTTTACGAACTTTCCATCTCTGTTCAAGTTTAGGTAATACATGTGGAGAGAGACCCGTCCATGCAGATGACCCCTACGTGTTTGTTTTCTGCAACTGAAGCAATATCGACGCTCGCAAGAAAGCCAACTATATTGTTTCTTCTGGAAAGGGGAGGGACTGACGTTTTTATTGACTTTGTTCGCGGACTTTCTTATAAGCCTTAGGACCGGCAGAGCAGAACTTTTACTACGTAAGTGTGCTGTACACGGTGTGTTGTCAACTGCAGGGATAAACCGTCATTTTGATACATTGTAAGGCTCTGTATTTCTGTCTGCCTGTCTGTCGCAGTGACTTCGTAATTTATTTAAAATGAAGTTCCATTTCAACAATAAGGTGTTGTCCTGGCACTTAACAGAAAAAAAACTAGGAATAACTATGAAAACACGAGTAAAATAAAACCTGTCTTAGGCCAAAATTGGAAACTCAGTCCTCCAAAATAAACTACTAAACATGAATACTGCAAATCCCACTAAGAACTTTGGCTTTATATTCGCAATTTATCCTATCCCGGTCTCTACATGATGGCCAGCCGATTGAGAGAAATTTTTCGTAGTATCCCTTATTAATTTTATTTAAAAAATATTTCAGTTATGAAAACTTAACATTTGACAGCTTCCTTCCGCATCTTTCAAATCCATTGTTTACAAACCGTCCTATAATTTTTATACATAACCTAAGTAACCAAAGAAACGCTATTGGAACACAGATACGAAATGCGTCACTCAGAGCAGCGAAGCCCACAAGAGTACTTTGTATTATGAAGGTTCAGGATTTTCAGTACTTGTTTAAAGTCAGAAGCAGATGTTTATGTTGCTCTAAATTATTCTTCAGATCTCAATATACGTAGATACTCCCTCCCCATGTTTTCTCAGAAACCTTTAACTCGGCTACATTATGCAAAACACTAGTTTCCTGCTCAATACACTTCTATTAAGGAACGAATTTTATCGGATTATGCTACATCCGTATTTAGGACAAGCACACAAGCCCAGCAATTTATATACACGGCACAACTCGGTCCACAGAGTAGAATTCTTCTTGAGAAAGTAGGCCTAGTATTCGCTCTGATAGGCACGTTTTGCATGAACTTCGAAGGCATTGTCCCTACTCAAGAGAATTCAGTTGACCTGCAAAGCGTGAGTAAAGCCCTTTAACATTCGTGATGACGGTTGGGGAAAATATATAGATCATATTAAAAACGTGGATCTCTATCTCTGTATAACTTTCTCTCCACTCGTCATTTGTTAGGTATGTTGTTTGTAACAGGCCTAAAGTCAAATTTATGCCCTGTAGCCACATAGAATACTACAGAAAATAACCGTGTTACCCCACTCGCACAAAACACGGCCGAATTTCAGCCTAAAGTGTATTTAGCAGGAGTATATCGGTTACTGGTCACATACAAGGGACTCTCAGCCTTGCCTTGTGCAAGAAAATGTCAAGGTCAACTGCAAACACCTCAATACCAAATTATCTCCCTACAAACCCTCGGTACACACGTACCAACAAGCCCAATTTTACACCCAACCAAAGAAAAAACATACAACAACCAACAAACCGTACTAGTAACAAACAAACACACATATAAATTACAAACCCCAAAATGACCTATATAAGTTATTTGGGCCTGTAATTCAACAATCCTAAACTTATCTTTTTCTTAGCTTATAGATAAGTTTAGGATTGTTAAATTACAGGCTTCATATACATAATTCATACCTGAAAATAAAATTTTATACATATAAGATGAAAAACTATCATTAAATCTATTTATTTGTAGTTTTTCATTCTACATATAATTTCATTTATTTTAGTACAAAATAAAATTGCATTGCCGTGATTACAAGAGAGAAATAAATGTGATTTAGATTGAAATGGGATGATCACATTAAAGCAGCTCTTCAAGAAGAAGAATGTGAGGGTGTAGAGTTGATTCAGCTTCATCGGAACTGAGTCCAGTAGCGTGCTCTTGTGTAAATCTACATGCATGTTGGGGTCCGATAAAATACGAAGAAAATTTGACTAGCTGAGTGATGAAAATATTTTTCCAGTAGCACACTGCCTCATGCAGTTGCTTGCCTAATATACAGTTTCCTGTTACTTTGTTAGTTATTCGAATAACTGTTACAGTGTGACCAACAAACACACACACATTATTGGAAGTACAACAATGTTTCAGTACGTAAAATACTACATGTTTCGGACCTTACTGGCCCATCATCAAGGTGTACACAGTTGTGTGTAACAATCGTCCAACCCTTCTGATATCCCCAGTATGTAGAACTGTCGAAAGTTCTTCAAAGTATATATAAGTATAGGGAGTGTGACATACTCAAACTTACAGGCTGCTCCCATTACTACACTTACTTGCGTATTAAAATATTATTGTAATTCTAAAGAAGCGTGTGCACTGTTTGGTCAAATTGTAAAAAGTGAATGACAAGGCACGGAATGGGAAATGTAAAATTATCCGAAGAAATTTGGATAAAATTAGAACCTAATTAATACTGAAGCTAATAACTTTTAAATTTGGATTTAAGATTCAATAGTGAAAAAGGAGTCAAATTCTGACAATACCAGACTCAGGTCAGACAAGTTTCATCGAGCGCTAGTTTTGGGGACCCCAGAAGAGATATTGATAAAGCAGGAAGTGTAGGAACGATGAAAATTGGGAACATTAACAGAGAGGTAAGCTAATGTCATTTGAATGAAGGCGGTCATAGAACTGAATAAAATCTATAGAGGAAATGACGCATTGGTGTGCAATAAATAAATGACGTTAACTTTCCAAGCCATAAGACGTTAATGACTTCGAACACTTCCCCTCTTAACGCCTCTGACATTTTTCGACTTGTTTAAATATTTTACAGTTACTTAATTATGCTGAACTGTCTGACGGTGCAATTAGTGACTGCAGCTAAACAGATCAACGTCACGTTACTTACCTCTCTACATATCAACAAACCCTCTAGCGATTTCTAGGACTACGCCTCGATACGCTTGGAAATTCTGTTGCAATTCTTGTGACGAAAACTTTGTGACTTTACTAGGGTGCATTGGAGACTCTGCAAGAATAGCTTATCGTAACTTCCAAAACAAACAGCAAGAAAGGTAAAAGTGGTAAAAATGAACTAAATTGTAACAAAGGCATACAAATAAATCGAAACTCTAAATGGACTGAGGCACAGCAAGTGGAACATCCACTTATCTTGTTCGCACAATTATTTGATAAGCAGATAAATCATGTCCAACATAAGACTCTTGTTGTCAGTTTGTATTATTATTATTATTATTATTATTATTACCACTACTACTACTACTACTACTACTACTACCACTACTACTACTACTACTACTACTACTACTACTAGGCATATGTTTTACTACACGTTTAGGACATTTCTGAGAGAAAAAATTGTAGGG
>Ga0123357_10005643_pt1 | contig 15057 bp, 10 predicted proteins | sample TergutEmb28metaG_FD_89873 | JGI IMG/M metagenome (GOLD analysis project Ga0123357, IMG submission 89873) | Embiratermes neotenicus P4 segment gut microbial communities from Petit-Saut dam, French Guiana - Emb289 P4 | ecosystem: Host-associated > Arthropoda: Insects > Digestive system > Gut ...
CAGTTAGCTCTGTACAATACACATTTTTTGTGCCAAACAGTTAGCTCTGTACAATACACATTTTTTGTGCCAAACAGTTAGCTCTGTACAATACACATTTTTTCCCCCTTTATGTTTTCCATCAGTGCTTCAAAAATAGCTTCACACACTGCGGTTACTGTTTGACATTGTTTCTTTTGAAATTAGGAAAAGTTATTGCAGACGTTGAACGAGTCACCTGTGGCCCAAAATCGCAATGTTACTGCCAGTCTCTCTTGAACTGGAATAGCTGCTCGGAATCTGGTACCCATTTTCACAAATTTCGGACCGACTAGATACGTCAGTATTTCAATATCTGCTGGTGCCATTCGAGTGAATTTTTTGTACCGTCCAATCAATTCTTGGCCCTTCAAATCTGCCAACAAATGGTACCACTGTACACAGACCTCTCTCTGTACAACTCCTTTTGCCACCAGCGCCTTTCTTGTCGCTTCCTTCTTCTGGAAAACACGTGACGTACAAGTAGGAAGGCCGCACTAGCTACCTGTCAAGACATCTTCCCACCAGGACCAGCGAACACTGGTGGATCACACCGAGCAACCCGTTCGCCAAAATGCTCGCCGTCATGTCCGAACCTAAACCTCGGGGCGAGCAGAAAGTCGCGCGATCATGTTGCACTGTTATCTTGTGGCAGAATGTCCAGGTGTGTACGCGGTCTTACGTTTCTCGCCCTTCTCACCCTTGATTTACTCGTCCAAGTATCTTGTGATTACAAATTCGTAATTATGAAGTTCCTCAACATACACTTCTCTTGTCATCCAGCTGTTACTCTCTCTTGCTCTTTCTCAGGCCCAATATTCTCCTCCTTACCCTTTCTCAGTCTCCTTCTTTCATAAAACGCAACAGGTAAATGTCTTTGCACTCCAGTTAACAGCATGTTGGTGACAGGGAAAAGCTGCAAATCAGAACGACAGATACACACATTTACAGTTTTCGGGTGAGACATCCCCGTTGGGTTGAATGAACGATCATAGATAAATTATATAAAATATGTATTCTAACACAACTCTCTATTAAACAATAATTATTAAAAAATATTTCATGTCATATTTCAAATCTACATGTTTCGGGTCGTTTCTATGGGGCCATCTTAAGGAAGATGGCTCCATAGAAATGAGCCGAAACATGTAGCTGTGCAATATGATGTAAAATATCTTTCAATAATAATTGCTTAATACAGAGTTGTGTCAGACTGTATATCATATATATTTGTATATGGCAGAAACACGAAGAAGTCGCATTACGTAAGTGGATCAGTTTACTCATAAAGTACGGGAGGGGCATATAAGTAGCACACCAACAAATGCAATGTATGTGGTTTTTAATTATCTAAAATTTACATTAAAACGCTTAAAACGTTACATGTTTCAATCATACGATCATCCTCATGGAGCATACTTTGTTCCTAGCTACAGTTACAGTTTAAAACACTCAGTAACTGTAGCTAGGAACAAAGTATGCTCCCTGAGGATGATCGTATGATCGAAAAATGTAGCGTTTTAAGTGTTTTAATGTAAATTTTAGATAATTAAAGACTATATATGTGCATTTGTTGGTGTGTTACTTAAATATTGCTACAAAATGCACGGTGCAACGATAAAGTATGGAAGGGTTATTTCAGTGAATATGGTGACTTGGCTATGGGCTGTGCTTTTGAGTTCTGAAGGTTTGATTTCCAGCACAGGAGTGAGAAATTTCTGAAACATCCAGACCGGTTCTGAGGCCCACACAGGTTGGTCCCGGAGGCTGTTTCACCTGGAATAGGGCTGCGCGGGGCGTCAAGTTGATTACTTACTCCTTCTCGTACCGAAATTAAAGATGTGTGGAGATATACCGTACTTCCACTTCTGCCACTTCTTTATGGCGCTGTGTTCAATAAAGCACGGAGGCACATATGGGGTTTTGCTTGAATTAACGGATCCACAGTATGATGTTGAGAGGATTTACTTGGTTGATTCTTGTCAGTTGTTTGCATTGTTGGATTGCAATTCATATCATTAAATGATACAATTAAATATGCAGACAGAATGAGGAAATATTGTGTCAGGAGAAAAAAAATTATAACCAGTTCTGTTTTATTAAACAGATTCATATACAGGTATGCGCCGCATAACGACGTTTGGGTCAACGACGGACAGCATACACGACTGTGGTCCCATAAGATTATAATATTATTATATTACTATATTATAATACTTACCATTGTGTTACAATTGCCTACCGTATTCAGTACAGTAACATGCTGTACAGGTATTTAGTCTAGCAGCAATAGGCTATATCATATAGCCTAGGTGTGTAGTAGGCTATGCTGTGCTATCTAGGTTTGTGTAAGTACACGTTCGAACAACGACGAAATCTGCTAAAGACGCATTTTTCAGAACGTATCCCCGTCGTTAAGCGACGCATATCTGTATGGGCGTGTTTTTGCACCTGAAAGAGTGGCGAGGACGGAAGGTTACAATCCTAAATGCTCCCTTTGCCTTCTGTAGGGAACAGACCCCAACAAGAACACTTTTGCAAGTGGGACGCATGCTTCCAGACTGTAACGGTTTCATCTCACGTCAAAACCGAATATAAATTAGATAACAGAGTCCCGTGCTTTCATCCACTGTAGGCGTTTGATAGACGAACATGTGGCAACAAGGTCCAGTCAGCATCTTGCAGCCGCCCGTGATGACCGGTGTGGAAAGAGGAGGGTCAGTGACTCCCGGCCTCCTTCAGGGGCCGTCGAGACGTCGCCGAACGAACACCCACATGATGTAGGGATGCTGAGCGTCTGGACTTTATCATAGAATGGATTCAGCTTCACTGAGTAGCGCTGTATTGCGTTCATGCTAAAGACATGACAGATACTTTAATATACTTCCTGACAAAAGAGCAAATTAACATTTGAAGGCCTGCTGGTTACGTGATGCACCAACAAGTTTAACAGTCAACAATTGTACATTCCGCCCACGCTGTATTGATGTGTTTTGTTTATTTATCTGAGAACAAACAGCGACTTGTGCCACTTACAGCATAAACTCTTTGGTTTTTATCACCGAGTTGAAAAGTGTTTACAGCGCGGTACGGACTGGGTCTTTAAATAAAGCGGTCTGCTCTTCGTCTGTAAAGGGTTAAAAAAGTAATAGGTAATATATGAATTAATGATTTGAGGTAACTGGAAACTAAATTCAAATGTATAGCTAAGATTTATTAGACAGTAAAATTGCATTTCAATTAATGCATTCATTTTGGAGGTGAAAACTCACGGACCGGCCTAGTGATACGGCTTCCCCATTAAACTTTCAGGTGAAGGCACTTACAAGTTTGCATGTAACGTACGGGTTTCCACAAAACAGTTATTCTAAGGGAGTAAATGAAATGTGTTCTGTACTTGTTTTACCGTTCTATTGGTTGCATGTTTGCTTAGGTAGAGGCACACAGAAATATTCGCGCCATGAGGAAAAAAAAAAAAATTAAAGATTTACAAAAGCTCACATTAGATACTCTGTACTTGCTAAGAGGGAGCAGAGTATGCCCTAGTCGTAAGCAATCAGAAAATTTCGCCCGTAGCTAGGATTCCTCCTTCAAAAGAATAACATTTTTCATCCTACCTGCTTCGGCATTTAAAGCCGTGTGACCAGCCCTTTGTAATCGATTATTCATATCTGTCACCACGTCACACGTTCTCGTTTTTCGTCACTTCAGCCAACGTTTTCTTTCCTGGAGAATGTGGTTTGACGCAGCAAGGCCTGCTGTTGAGTCTCCTTCTGGCATATTTGAAATTTGTGCTCTCTTTCCATTTACATCCAAAACGCAGAGATTCCACTTTCGTCCACTTTAAGCTTGCAGGGGGCAGGAAACTTCTTTCATCTAAAGTCCACCTTCAATCGCCAAAATGTCGCGGGAACTGCAGTTTATTAAACCCCGGATATTCTTCTTCACAAATTGCAGTTCTCCGGAGCCCGAAGAATCGGATGTTTGCTTGTGTATAATTGTTAATTCAATCTTGCATGGCTGTCTTTGTGACTTTGCAGAATCTGTGTAGGATGTTGCCCTTTCAGAGTATTTAAAAGCCAAATACATCACATGACTTATTGCGATTTCATAGAACCTAGATTCGACACCTCTTACATCATCCTCCACTTCTTGGTCTTTTTCTGCGGTGTAAACTGGATTTTAAACATCCCAAAGATGTTGCTACTGTCTCCAAGAATATGACTTCTTGATTTATTGATCTTACTTCTCAGAACTATATATTTATTTCTCCACACGGCAAACAAAGTGCACTTACTTGAAAATCTTCGTACGGTCTGCTGCAGCTAAGGCAGCTGCTCTTTACTGTTTGCCAATGATCCGTACTTCATCCAAGAACAGGCGACGAAGGCCCAAAGGGGAAGTAGAGGTATAGCCGTAATATTTCTTTAGCCACGGTCCTAGATGGGGGTGGATGGTCAACGCCATTCTCCTGCCGCTTTACTCCCGGGAAAGACTCGGCACCCGTTGTATAGGAGGTTGGGAGGGCCCCAGGGTAGGACTGGACGGGTGCTGAAAATCTCGTCCCCACCGGGATTCGATTCCGGATCGTCCAGCCCATAGCGAGTCACTATACCTACTGAGCTATCCCGGCCCACCTATGACTCTTTGTACTTCTTTTAAGGTTGGCTTCTTGTGCCCAGAGCGGCGGCCACTTTAATCTGACTTTCTCCTTTTGGAATTCCTTATCTTGTTTCGTTGAAAATTTCTCCGCAAAAATCAAACACTTCGATTTTCCTACAAGCCCCTTTGCCATATACTGGGTGGACAGTTTGACGCTGCTTTTCGGCGACGCCTCCACCACTGTGCAGGAAGTTCGTCGAATCTGTGGTGTTCACAGGCGTCAAGCCAGAGGGGTTGGGATGTGGATCAAAGGCCACCCAAATTTAAAAAAAAATTACTTTTGTAGATATGGTGATATCAGAAGTGTTACACGATTTACCCTTCAACCGAAAACAGCCATTGAAATCGGCTGATGACCTGTATATTGGAGTTTTGGGAAGTAAGATAAGAAACTTAGACTTCGACAAGGTTAAAGAATAGGAAGAATGGACCTGGTGATTTAAATTAAGTGAGTGAGTAATGGAAAGCTTAGCTATATCTATGATATGAATTTTATGACACATTTTTAACATCAAACATATATTACACATAACCGCGGCGTTACTCCACTCCACAACCCACCTCCCCCCAAGTGAAAAATTCTGGTTGTGCGACTGGGAGCTCTTACCGCGATAAAACAAACACTCAGTATTTTATCATCGCTAACAAAGAAGTACCTTCTCCGTGACAGGTGCTGACAAATGGTGCGTCGTGTCTGGTTCTGTTAGTTGTAGTGTGGGTATGGAAGTGCCTGACCCTTGCACCTGAACCATCTATGATCGTCGCCATTTTCACACAAGTAGACCTACTAAATTCATTGCCAACATTTTTCTTTGCGTTTCTGAACAATTTATTGCCCTTTATTTACGTTTGTTGCACTGTAATATGTATTATTGAAAATACAAACTTATACTTACTAAGATAATCTACACACAACAAACTGCATAAATTCGTGATAATTTAGATTGTATTAAGCTAAATATTTGTTACTTCTAAACACTTTTGCTGTATTTGTGTTTGCGTATTTTATGTTATGACTTGCATTTCAGATAAAATTAAGAATTACATTTGCGAGATATTAGTGAAATGTTGTATTTGTTCGATGTGGAGAAAAACTGAATGCACCAGACTTTTGACACTGTAAAACTTCTAATACTAAATTTAATTAAATCCCATTCAGTGTTTGAGATGGGAAAAGACCTCGTTGTGTGCTTATTTTAGTCACTTCATGTAAGGAATGCTACAGAACTTGAAAATTTTTTATTATCAGGACCTGAAACCAAATCAAGACAAAGAATGTTGAAGTTTATTATATATATATATATATATATATTTAGGGGAGGTATTTTATTTAACAGAACGACATCTAATATTATGAAAGCATTTCGTATTGTAATGAAGACGAATAGTTTTAATTTTATGCACTGTAGAAGGTCGTTTTCATCTTTTTGCAACAGGAACTATTTCGGTAAATGAACTTCTAATTCTTGTTACGCTCCAAAAATTAAACAATGAGCCACTTTCTTTGCTCTCAGAGCACACAGCATGTTGTGCGGTCAGTAAGTGGGAAATTGCGGTAGGGGCAAAGGCTGTAGGAGCCTACGCTAGTCATTCACCGTCATCTCTTAGCCAATGCGTGAAGATTCACTCGAGGACCCCTACACTCGGTTGCGGCGTAATATTAAGCACGCTAATAATTCAAAATAATTACTTAGTTACATGTGAGAGAAACGTGTCTCACATTAATATTTCTAGTCTGTTTGCTAGGCGATCATGACCGGTTAGTGAAAACGCGAGCTGTATTGACGGCTGCTTCGTTGTTTGTCAACTGTTTAATTCATAAACGATCGAATAATATTGAGATAATTAGCAATGCCTTTATCAAGACTTTCATTCAAAGAAAATGGAGTTGGGTGCAGATTCCTGTGTTCCGATATATGGCGCTGTGTATTCAGGATGTACCCTGAAGATTGTGGCAGAATGTTACGCCGAAATATTAGTAACTTCCAGACTACACAGAGGCAAATTCAAGAATACGGCAGTCTGGACATCCCTCGCCGCAAGAAATTCTCGTCTCGCCTCAAAACATGAATATAAAGACAGTTCCTTTATATTACATTTTAACTTCCAGAAATTGGCCTGTGCCTGTATTTTGATGAGACTGCCATAACAAATGTGCGGGCTTGTCCATTACATCTAATTTTAACTGAAACCCATGCGAAGAGGGCGATTTTGCTAATATCTTCTTTGTACAAGTTGGTTCAAATATGACCTGGACTGATTTGTGTGTAAATCTGGCGACATTAGTCCCGGTCATATTTGAACCACCTTGTAAATTAAATTAGCGCCTTAAATTTTACCGTAGTGCGACAGCCCTAGTGGGCCAAGGCTTCCTCGTTATCGGGGATTCATAATCACGCTCAGTCAGACACACCACAGTCGGTAGGACTCCTCTGGACGAGTGATCAGCCCGACGCAGAGACCTTTACCTGACAACTCACAACACTCACAAGAGACAAACATCCATGCCCTCGGTGGGATTCGAACCCATAAACCCTGAAAGCAAGCGGTTGCAGACCTACGCTTTAGACCGCGCGGCCTCTGGGATCGCCAAATTAGAGCTTTATAGAAGACAAATTTTGCCGAAGACCAGTTTGTGAACTTCTTGTCAGGTGATTTAAAACTGGAGCTGCTAGAGTAAAACATTGTAGCTGATCGAACCTGTCTTCAATGAGGTCAGATAACGCAGATGTAAATCATATGCCAGCACCAACAGTGAATCAATAATGTGGTGCTCACAAACGCATCCGTAAAATACATTCTGTTTCGTGACGTAAGATTGACCCATTTCTCTAGCAGTAATGACGTGTATTCTGAACATGAGCTACGTAAGGTTTGCTCTATTTATCTTACCTAATTTTGTACATGTAGTGAAATTTTAACTCAAAAATAAAACAACAGATGACTGGAGATATTTACGCAACGCCAACAGTACTCGCGTACTGTTACTAGGGCGTTTAATTATCCTACAATTTTTTGGGTGAGATTGGTAGCACTCGTGGGAGAAATGAACACAAAAATTGTTATAGAGCCTCAGTTGAGAGCAACACCCGGATGTGCATATAATAATAAGCAGGACCTTAGAGAAGTAGAACTAACTAAGAAAAGGTTACAATACTGAATTTTGTAAAACCACAAATTGATTTTCTATTTTCCGTAAAAAACATATCTTGGCCAACTTATTTACTGTCAAACTGCTTTAAAGTACTCTGTGCCTTGAGTCTTACTGCACTTAGATTTTTGGTTCGTTAGTAACAGATGGAACTTTCTTAAATTATTCTGAAGTTCACGAAGCATAATTTGTAGGTCAAGAAGTTATTAAGACCTTATTTATTAGCATACTATTGTGTTAAAATGCAATCTGACATTGAAGTGCTAAGAATATCAGAAATTTATGCATAGTACATAGATTTTAGATTAGTGCAAGATTGTATGCAATAATAATAATAATAATAATAATAATAATAATAGCGTTGTGGCAAACATTGTTCGGGCCAGTACAGTGAGGGGTCTGAAGTGAGGCTAAGCGTCGAAGCTAAGTAACAGAAGCCACACACAGAAAGGTTATTGAGAATCATATATGCTAAGGTCTGATACGGTACACATATTACTTCGGACACAATCAAGCTGTTCACAATCGTAGACTTAAGAGACTGGAGGCCAGAAATATGTAATGTTGACGTTACTTCTCCGAAGATGTGGGTTCAAGTGGTGATGATTGTGACCTGTATTTGGTAGTTTCCCAGTTCTAAATCGACTGAGGTTTCCCACTGTTTTCCTTATCCCGTAGTAACGTAAGCTATAAATTATAAGCAAAACACACATCAGCCCAACGCACCAAGACATGGTATCATATCAATTGCCGCGTGTATTTAACTGAATTACGAATAACATTCATTCGGATTCACCAGCCATAATCCCTGATGTCATCGCCATGAGAGTTAGGAAACCCTGAGGCAGATTCCTTGCGAAGCTAGTAGTCCATCAGCTAAAGAAAGCCAGAAAATATGGGAAGAAATTACGATCACGACCACTTGTAACTATTTCTCACAACACTTGAAAATATTCTTTAGTGCAACTGAATTGTGGGCACCGCGGTAGCACAGTAGTTAAGGTGCTGTGCTAAAAATCGAGAGGTCGCTGGTTCGATCCCAACTGGTGTCAGTGGATTTTTCATTGACATAAGATCCCTCCGATCGCACTTTGACTCTGGGGTCGACTCAGCTTCTAACAGAAATGATTACCAGGAATATTTCCTGGGGTAAAAGCGGCCGGTGCCTAAGGCTGACAACCTACCACTATCCTGTGCCGTTGTCACGAAGTCTGGGAACCTTAACTTCCTGGGCCTTAACGGGACTGCTGCAACTGAATTGTAGTCCGCGTTTTGAATAAGCGTCGGATTCAACGCATTTATCCTGGGCTCTAAACTTCGTCTCAGATATAGGTCTACCAGTGACAGCTGTATTATTTAACTAAACCACGAAAAGCAACGCCTTATTCAGATTATATTAAAGGGAGGTGGATTACATTTCGCGTCCATAAATTCCTGATAGGGGTTGGGATGTTTGTGACTGACTCACTCCTCCCTGGATGTTGCCATGACAGCTGAAATGAAACCGCCCAGTGTTACATTGTGTCTCATCTGCAGACACACGCCTATCTGTCTCGACACGAGGGACACACTATATAATGCAACAAGTGTTCTCATGTTCTATATTGAACACATTTCAAGGATAGATTACACACGCAACGACTAAATTGTCCCAAAGGGGCTTTTGTTACGGAAATAACTACACAGAATAAAATTCTTTTTAGATCCTGGTAGTGGCTCAGGTAGTCAAGATATGCCGCGCCTTTTATGAAATCACAAGGTTCATGATGACTTTCGTAAGAACTCTCTTCTGAAACTTAGGATGAGTTAACAGAATCTAATCCGCCTTTCCCACCATATTTCCCTAATAATAATTTTCTTATCGTCGAATATGAGCCGATTCCTCCAATTAAATCTGCAAGGGTCATGAAATGGGCCATGACTGCAGATTCATATCCATATAGGTATGATCTAACATTCGTAATTCGAAATTAATTCTGCAGAAGTTATCAAATCCTCTTATGTTTATTTTAAGGACAAAACAGCGCCATACACGTACTGTGTAGTCCTGTACTCTCTGCGAAGTAAGCCGAGTTTGCTTTCCACATTGTTCCCTTATAAACAGAAAATTAAGTCCAAATGTTTGGGAATTTTACATGTCGATCTTAAAGTGTTATGTTGACCTTGTATTTATTTAAACGAGATTAACTGATTTAAAATTTTGTTGAAGGTGCATCGTGAAATATCCGTGTAATATGAACCAAAAAGAGGCACTATTTTCTATTATTTCAATAATAAGCCTCTACATGTTTCGAGCTGGCTTGCTGCTCTTCATCAGAAGGATCAACTATGTATAAACAGCAATTGACTTTCAGGTAACAGTGCATCGTAAAAAATTCTTATAATGAAACCAATTAGATCCACCAATTTCTCAAATTTATTTTTGGAATAAAACTCTACATGTTTCGGACAGTTCCTCTGTCCATCAACAGGAGTTTTTCACTGTGCACACAGCAATGGTATATGTCATACAGGTTTGCTGACAGCTTGCGAGAAGGATCAGGACGGAACTGCAGTGAAAATCTCCTGATGATAGACAGAGGGACTGTTCGGAACATGTAGAGTTTTATTCCAAAAATAAATTTGAGAAATTAGTGCATCTAGTTGGTTTTATTATAAGAAGAAACAGCAATTGGTACAGTCATGCGATATGTTGACTGGCTGCAGGCTGCTGCCAACAGCAATTGGCACAGTCATGCGATATGTTGACTGGCTGCAGGCTGCTGCCAACAGCAACTAATAATAGTTACATAGTTCCTTAATGCGCCTGTTGTGTTTACTTGATTTTATCTCCTTACACGGTTTGCAGTTTCCTTTAAATTATTCCATTGAATTTCATATTGTATTCGGATGAACTGTTACATTTTCCATGTCTCTTGTTGACTGAACTCTCGGATTCACAAGTTACTTCGCTTTCACCTCTGTTCGCATTGTAATTGAGCGGACCTTTTATTTCCTTTCTCACGGAAGTGCAGCTTGTGTACACACGTCAACATAGCAAGCGATTTCCGGGAGTCATTTGATTCCCTGTCAATGCTGAGAAAATTTCAATTCCCAAACTGCTATCCAGTTATAACTAACTGTTTTCTCAACATTGCTTTATACTCAGATCTGTTGGAGGAATTAAATTAGTCGAAATGTCTTAATCATCCATCTAGTAAATCTATTGAAACCTTGTTACTAAGTTGGTCTTTAAGTTCCCTACTTCGATGGCACTAAAGTTTTTTTGTGTGCATTTTAACAAGGTGAAACCACTGGCTGTCAGTCCCAGTGGTCGCGCGGTCTAAGGCGTAGGTCTGCGTCCGCTCGCCTGCTGAGATCGTGGGTTCGAATCCCACCGGGGCATGGATGTCTGCCTGTTGTGAGTGTTGTGTGTTTTCAGGTAAAGGTCTCTGAGACAAGCTGATCCCTTGTCCAGAGGAGTCCTACCGACTGTGATGTGTCGTGTGTGATCTACAAACCTCGTGAATGAGGAGGACATGGCCCACTGAGGGCTGTCGCGCCAAAAGGAAGAAATAAGTGAAACCACTGGATCCTATTCTGAACCAGATTATTTCACTTCATATCAGTTCATTCTCTTTTTCGGAACTAATAAATTTTCATATTATCCTCAAATGATATCTCCCTTAACATTTCTGACAAAAATTCTGCAGGCATTTCTAATCTCTCCACGTCTGCCTTGTGTGCCACTAAGTTCGTCTTTTATTTGGCAGTCGTAATTATAGTTTGTTAAAATCACAAATTGTATTTTCGTATTAGGCAATTTGCTCCAGCCTCTTTTCTTTCCTCTGCCGTAGGTCCCCATACAATTTAGCGCCCTGAAACTGTTTTCATCTTCTAGTGCGAAAGAGCAAGTTTCCTTTTCAGACATCCGAACAAAACAATCCTTCATTCCCACGACTTTTGCGGTCTCGTCTGTGCTGTTATTCGGTTTCGACGTAAGAGTGACTGGGAATTGCTGAGAATTTTAAACATTAATATACAAATAGACTTAAAAGAAAAATCGGCTTAACAGAAGTGCCAAAGAAGAGATTCAAAATATGCTTTCATCCTTCTTTGATGTGCCTCCACCAATTGGAAAATTACAGATATTTTTATATGAGACATTAATAAATTTTACCACAGCCTGCAAATTGCTTGTTTTACAAATGGCAATAATTTTTAGTCATTATTTCCATTTGAGTTGCTAATTGTTTTATGATGAACGTTCCTGCCTCTGTTCAGTCACCCACTAAACAAATTAAATGTAATATTTCTCATAATATTTCACTGAACCTTTGTGATTGTCTCATACTGTGTCGTGCATAAGTTTAAATAGAGAATTTTCAGTGTGAGAAATTATGCGGCTTTTTCTTCTTTAATTCGAGACAAAGGAATTAATCCTGGTGCATGTAAATGCAATGGTTAAAATTCTGCAGTATTTTTGTGCTATACAATTTTGAGCAAAGTAGGGTACCTACCGGCCCCTGAGAAGAAGAAACACAGTGACAGCGGGCCGTGAAGCAGAAAAGTGCAGCACATTTGGCAACGTTGATAATGTAACGTAACCTACCTGAGAAAATCACAAAGGATCACCAGAGAGTTAAGAGAAATATTAAAGTAAGAGAGAGATGGCGAAGGACAGGTTCTTAGCCTGTGTGGATCAAGTCAGTAGTGGCCGCTGCCTGTAATTCAGTTCCTTAGCGGAGTTCACACGTCAGTGACCAAGTTATAAATAGCAAGGGGGCTAGTCCCTTGAATTGCACTGTGCAGTACACCTTGTTTTTGCGTTATTTAGTAATAGGACGTGTGATTTTGTGTTAATGGTTTTTTTTGTGATGTAAATTTAAATCCGTGCAAGGCAATACATTAACATTAATTTTTCACAGTGGGGAAAAAAAATGTCTGAACTTGTAAACAAGCTGCGAAGCCTTTATGTATTATTTCGTATTTTACATTGTCTTAAACATGTAGAGATCTTGTTTATCCAAATCACCATGATGGTGAGAAATGACAGTAGTGGGTGACTGTCAGGAGCGGCAGTGCTTTTTGCATGTCAGTAAAAATATGCCATCAGTCAACAGAACGTAAGTGCAATCAACTTCCTGATAAATTATAAAATAAGTACGCACATTAAGAGAATAAATGTAAAGCAGTCTCGTTACAGGCCTGGGTTCCAGGAAGTTAAGGTTCCCAGATTTCATGACAACGGCACAGCATGGTGGTAAAGTTGTCAGCCTTACGCACCGGCCGCCTTTACCCCAAGGAAATGCTCCTTGTACTCATTTCTTTTAGAGGCTGAGTCGACCCAGGGGCCATAGTGCGTTCGGAGGGATTTTATGTCAATGAAAAATTCCACTGACATGTAGGATCGAACCAGCGACCTTCCGATTTGTAGCACAGCACCTTAACCACTGTGCTACCGCGGTCCCCCCATTAAGAGAACAGTTCACCTAAATATAAATTACACTATGTTAATTGAGTTTTTTTGCTGTGCTGGTAAAGAATGACACGCTGTGGTGTGGCGGTCAATGTCATACGCTGAATTTAAACACAACATCGAAACTAATTTGTATCTTCTAATGTAAATATTTTTCAATGTCCCACATGCAGGCATTTCATTCGAATAGACCCATTAATGCAGTTTATATTATTTTTATTCGCAACAGTTACCAATAAATACGCAGCTGTCAGAGGCAACTCTCTGTTAACAGAAACACAATCATATGTACGTGTGTCGGCGCATATATCATCTTCAGGCTCTACACATTAATATATTGTACAATACAGAGAAAAATGTACAAGCAATACGAATAATGTGATGTCAAAATCGAGATGTAAATTTCAAGTCAAATACGATATGAATTGAATTTGACGCTCAGGTGACCATTCATCGTGATAAATTCTTATAATAAAACCAATTAGATGCACTAATTTCCGTCCTGATCCTGCTCGCAAGCTGTCAGCAAACCTGTGTGACATATACCATTGCCGTGTGCACAGTGAAAAACTCCTGATGATGGACATAGGAACTGTCCGATATATGTAGAATTTTATTCCAAAAATAAATTTGATTAATTAATAAGTCTTGTTGGTTTTACTATAAGAACGATATGCCATATATCATACGTCATATAGGTTACGCAATCTAATTTTCACAATATATTGCCAATAAACTTAATACGTTTTGCTCTCAATAGTATATAATTTTGTACATCCTGGAGATAGCTTGGTATGAGACAGGCCATATTGTAATTAGTGTTTTATACAGAAAGGGTTGCGTTTTACAACCTTTAATGGCATTTTTGCAGATAAAACCGAAAGGGATGAAGCATATAAAGTGACCATTTACTTTTGGCCTAGTCTCTTTCACCACAAATAAAATTTGACGTTTCGTATGTGCTGTGGTGTCCTTTGTGCAACAAGTGGTTAATTATCGTCGGTGGTTGAACAGGTACTCAGGTCACGTCATGTTCTGTCGCTAAGGGCTAAATTAGCAGTTCCTGCGGTCAACATGGCCTCGGGATTGTGGCTTCTTTATGCGGAACTTTACACTACAGGGCAAACGGAGGCTCGTATCAGGTTGGGCTGATGGGTTTGTACAACGCTGGATTTTGCCTGCAGCCTCCTCTGACACTGTTCCTCAATACACAGTTACCTAATACATACATTACTGAGCTTCAGTTATGGTACAGCGACTTCGTACCAATATTTGCTACAGAGACTTCTTGAAATGTAATTCGTACCAAACTTCGGCACGATGATTTTTAAAAGAAGTTTATGGATTTGCATATTTTATAACCAGCGAATATGAAATCTTAGCTTCCTTGAGTTTATTGTTGCTGGTGTTTTGTTAAATCTTAATCTTATTTTAAACGTTTCACAACAATATCACAGGTAGCAAGAACAATTTCTTGTTATGAAATACAAGAACCGGACTTTGGTCTCGACATTTCCCTCCTCTACACAGCCTGCCAACTGGCAACTGGGAGAAAAGAGCAGAATTTTATATTGAATAAAGCTGTACATTTTGACAGTCATTTTTACCAACTTGATGCACAAATTCTTTATTTTAATACATTTATTACATTCCTCTACATGTTTCGAGCACTATTAGGCACATCTTCAGGAGGACAATTGTATTAGTACGTCATCTGGTACCGTCACTCACTTTAGGTGACAGTTCAGTACACAGGTTACGAGAGGAC
>Ga0123357_10005644_pt1 | contig 15057 bp, 15 predicted proteins | sample TergutEmb28metaG_FD_89873 | JGI IMG/M metagenome (GOLD analysis project Ga0123357, IMG submission 89873) | Embiratermes neotenicus P4 segment gut microbial communities from Petit-Saut dam, French Guiana - Emb289 P4 | ecosystem: Host-associated > Arthropoda: Insects > Digestive system > Gut ...
ATTTTCACACCTCTAGTTGGAAATATCATCCAACCATTGTTCCATGGAAGTAGTGTCACGTATATATCTATTTGGATTATTCATCCAACTCAGAGACCTGATAGTGATGGATGGATGAATAAACCATACATATTATATCTCAGAATCTTATTGCAGGGCGGTTACATGAAAGATACATTTTCTGATCTTCCGAAGACAGTTCACGGCGGAACTGCGTGGAAGATGGGTGGGGTGGAAGATCACAGCCACAATCTGAATCCGTTGGGTCCGCCACCGGGACTCGGGGACATCGTTGCAAGAGCGGTGGCGGGAGTTGACCACTATCCAGACGATTCGTGCTCTGAACTGAAAGAGACGCTTTCCGAGCATTTCGGCATAGACAAGGAATGCATAATGATCGGTGCGGGATCGTCCGAGATAATACGCGCGTTCCCTCATGTTTTCCTGAAGGACGGAGACACTGCGCTTATCCCCAGACCATCATTCGCCGAGTACGCGCAGCAGTGCCGTATCGCCGGTGCGAATGTGAAGGATATGCTTCTCTCCGAATCGCAGGACTTCAGGATAAACGAGAGGGAGATATACGACCAGCTGGGAAAGATCAAAGCGGTATACATATGCAACCCAAACAATCCCACCGGCCGCATAGAACCCAGGGAGAAGATACTTTCCATTGTAGAGGAATGTGCCAGACATGACGTGATGGTGTTCTTGGACGAGACACTTCTGGAGCTTGTTCCGGATTACGATATCATAAGTTGCGCGCAGTACGTCAAGGATTATGACAATCTGGTGGTCGCCGGTTCTCTGACAAAATCGTTCGCGATCCCGGGGATAAGGATAGGATTCGGTTTCGCGTCCGAATCGTCGGCGGCGATGATGGACAGGATACGTTTACCGTGGAATGTCGGCAACATTGAACAGAATGTAGCCGTCGAACTGTTCAGGGACCACATCGGCCATGTGAAGAAGGCGGCAGAGATGATGCGCCCCCAGTCTGTGAAGATGTACGATCAGCTGAAGGACATAGGATTCCCGGTGATATCCAGAACGGACTCGTTCTTCTTCTTCAATTCACTGCGTGCGCTGAATATGAAGGCATCCCGTTTCCAGGACCTCATGCTGGACAACAGGATAATGGTCCGCGACTGCGCCTCGTTCGGTATGCCCTTCGATTGGTATGTAAGGTTCTGCGTGAAGGACTCTGAGCGCAACGATGCGTTCGTGCACGCAGTGCACGAGTCTCTCAGATCGGCGGGGTGGTAACCACGGAGATATGGATGTCCGCGCTCCTGATCGTCGCGCTCGCGCTGATCATCGATGCTGTGGTCGGAGAGCCGCCCAACAAGATCCATCCGCTGAGATGGATGGGAAACATATTGGGATGGCTGGACAGGCACATATCCCGCAAGAACCCGAGGACGACGAAGATCAAAGGTTTCCTCTCATACCTGCTGGTGGCGTCGGTATTCATTTTCATCTCGCTTCTCATTCTGGTGCTTGCGAGAGTTTATATCGGAGAGCATTGGGGAATAGAAATCGGAGAGATCGTTTGGATAATACTTTCTGCATTCTTGTTCAAACTGACATTCGCAGTATTCTCATTCAGGAAGCACTGCAGACCGATCCAGAATGATCTGAGGAACGGTGACCTTGATGCAGCGGCCAAGAAGACACAGATGATCGTCTCCCGTAAGACGGAGGGGATGGACCAAGAACACCTTGCATCATGCTGCGTTGAAACGACGGCCGAGAATTTCGCCGACAGTGTGTGCTCTCCAGGGTTGTATTTCGGACTGCTGGGTATATTCGGTGCGTTCATGTTCAGAACGACGAATTTGATGGATGCCATGTGGGGATATCGCAACGAGAAGTACGGCAACCTCGGGTTCTTCCCGGCAAAGTTCGATGACGTGCTGGGTTTCATAACTTCCAGGATGTCCATACTCTTCATCGCATTGGCAGCAGCACTAATGAGATTGGACGCACGTTCGGCCTTACGGACGGCAAAGAACGAACACAAGAAGACCCCGAGTCCGAATTCGGGATGGCCGATGGCGGCCGTTGCCGGGGCTCTGGGAGTAACGATGGAGAAGAAGAATGTTCACGTCATAGGCAGCGGACCGCTGCCGTCGATCGAGGACATCCGCCGAGCGTACAAACTTGTGGAGACCGCATCGGTCCTCCTGATAATAATTATCACGATACCGCTGTACGTGTTCATAGGTGTGCACGTGCAGCTGTTCTTTGAAGATCTAATGTACAAACTTCTGGAGATGATATTCTGATATCTGTGGATTTGGAAATTAAGAATGTAGAACTCCCGGTCGCAATAATACGATTAAGTGAAAGGATGGAGGTCTTCAGCTCCGCCGTGATGAACAGCGGTCACACGACCACGCAGACGCTGATGATCATGGAGGTGCCGAAGTTCTATGACCGCAGGGACCCGCTGAACCATATGAACGATGTGAGGAAGACACTCGGTCTTCCAGAAGACACTGTCGGATTCATGACGGCGGCGGAGGTCGACGAGGTCATATCTGTAGGGGAGACGACATTCAACGGAGTACGCACGATATCTGTTGCAACGGCAGGTCTCACTAACGTTGTCACCGCTGGTGACGTGATCGAGAATATAGATGAAAAGATCATAGAATCCATGAAGAAGAGGAAGCAGATGCCCGGAACGATAAATATAATCGGGATATCTGCGCTTCCGCTCACGGACGGAGCGAAGGCCAACGCGATCATAATGATGACCGAGGCCAAGACCGCGGCCATACAGACATTCGGTTATAATGAAACCGGAACAACATCCGATGCGATAGCTGTCGTATCACCGATCAAGGGAAAAAGAGAGGAATACTCCGGCACGGGAACGAACCTCGGCATATCCATGGCCAGGTCTGTGATATCCGCAGTAAGGTCGGCGGTCATCAAGAGGGCCGATATGCGCGAGATGGGTACGTTCCTTGATCAGTTCTCACGCATGGACATAACCAAAGAAATGCTGTGGGAGGCCGCTCTTGAACTGTACATCCCGAATCCGAACTGGAAGACCGATGATATAAAGAACAGGTTCATGAGGAAACTGGAGGTTTACTCAAAAGATATCAACGCCTCGTCCCTGATCCAGGCCGCTATGGAACTGGAGCGCCTCGGTCAGGCGGACTGCATCTGCGCCATGCCGCGCGGGATGTTCGAGACCGATCCGATACATCTGATAGCAGACGAGATACTGGGAATACAGCTGGCAGAATACATCGCAGGGACCCGCGGACTGTTCGAGTTCAACCGTTTCGACCGTCACAAGCCCGGAATAATAGGGAAACTGGGGCCGTTCATGGATGACATAATATGCGGGCTTGTCGGCGGAATAATGTCTTCGATATACACGGAACTGTTCGAGGGCGAGCAATGAGCACTCTGAAGGCCATGTTCTCATTCTTCACCATGATCCGCATGGACATAACCAAAGAGGACATGGATGACATGGACCGCAGGTTCTGTCTCGTTCCGGTAGTGGGGTTGTTCTACGGTATCTTGGCCGTGGTCCTGATGGTCGTCCTTTTCGAGATGATACCGATGCTGGCGGCCGCGGTGCTGACGCTGTTCGTTATACAGGGTATGAACCGTTTCCTCCATATCGACGGTACTATAGACGTAGGCGACGGTCTGACTGTCGCAGGCAAAAGAGAGGACCATCTCAGAGCGCTGAAGGACACGAGGATAGGAGCCGGCGGGATGGCGTTCGCGCTCTTCATCGTAATGCTGACGGTCGCCGCCCTTTCAGGTATATGGGCCGGATATTTGATACTCGTTCCGTTGATGGCCGAGATCCTCGCTAAGAATTCCATGGTGTCCGCGGCGGCGTTCGGGACACCGGGGGACGGGATGGCAGGGAACAGCGTAAGGAACACCACGCCGAGGTCGCTGTTCGTCTCGTCCGTGTTATCGTTGGCTGTGATCTTGGCATACACAGTGATAATAAAGGAGCTCGGCTGGTTCTCATTCGATTACGATAATGTCATCTTCTGGATATCGATGGCATCCGTATTCATCGCGTCTGTGGTCACAGGAGCGATAATGTCCGCGATAGCGAAAAGGAATTTCGGCGTTACGAACGGAGACGTCCTCGGAGCGACCAACGAGATATCAAGGGCGGTCACGCTTCTTATGATGCTGGCACTCATACCGGTGATATGATGGAAGCACTCATAAACGCCGGAGGGAAAGGAACCCGTATGGGATTCAGCGGCATTGAGAAGCCGATGCAGATAATCGGCGGGATACCCGTCATCGCGCGTATAGTCGGAGCCGTGTCAACAGCGAAGAAGATCTCCCGGGTACTCGTTTCCGTGAGTTCCAACACCAAGGATACAAAAAGGTATCTTGAGGACCATGGCATCGAGACGATCGAAACATCTGGAGATGATTTCATGAACGACCTCCACACGGCATTCTCCGTCATGAGCGGAAAGTTCGTGTTCACCTCTCCGTCGGACCTTCCCTTGCTGAAGAATTATACGGTCGATGCGTTCATCAGGTTCTTCGACGAGGATTCGATGGAATCTGCGATAGCCGTAGTCGACAAAGAAACGGTGGTCTCTACGGGAATAGCGCCATCGTATACGATCAAGATAGATGACAAGGAATGGGTGCTTTCAGGACTGTGCATAATGGACCGGGAAAAGACACTGAATGATGTCTATCTGAACGAATCGTACTTCATGACGGATTGGCCAGATCTTGCTGTCAATGTGAACACTCAGCATGAACTCGATCTTGCAAGAGGATTCTACTGAAATAGGGTATCACTCTTAAACCCGGTAGGCAGCCGCTTTTTCGCGAAGCCCTATGGGCTGTTCTGGTCGTACAGGAAAGAATAGTGTGACAATATCCTTAAATGCGTTGCTACTGCTGTGAGTATTCATGTTTGATTACGGTCTGGTTGATCAAGTGATAAAAAAAATAGCGGCAGAGTTCAATCCCGAAATGATAATCATCTTCGGATCGGTCGCAAAGGGTGAGGCCAGAGGCCAGAGCGATCTGGACATTCTCGTGGTAATGGACACTGAGCTTCCGTATTACAAACGCGCACCGGAAGTAAGAAGAAAATTACTTGGTATACCCTTGGCAATGGACATATTGGTAACGACTCCGGAAGAGTTCCACACATACAAAGATGATGACCGTTCCTTTATCAAGGACATTGTGAGAACGGGGAAGATTGCATATGAGTCCTGAGTCTAAAGACTATATCGAAAAGGCTCTGATAGACTGGGAACTCATCATGCTGATGAGGTCGAATGGGTATATGCCATACGGAGGAATGTGTTTTCATTGTCAACAGTATCTTGAAAAACTGCTGAAAGCGAAACTTCTAGAATATGATATTGTCCCGCCGTGGACACACGATCTGGTCAAGCTGGCAGAAATGCTGCCGCATTCAGAAATCTCCGGAAAGATAGCGAACAAGGTTACCATATTTCAGACATACGGGGTTGAGATAAGATATCCTCCGATTGTTCCTACGTGTGCATTAAGCGAGGACGAGGCGGTCGAAGCATATGAAATCGCTCTAGAAATCGCAACGATGATACGCGACAAATTGTGATATGAAATAAATGTCAGATTGACCGACTGGCACAGTCAGATTTCAGGACAAAGACATTATGCCACGGTAGATCTCGTGGACCTTGTCAAGAAGGTCGTCACATGTTATCTTTCCGGAACTCTGAATTATCGCAGAGACAGAAGAGCCGCCGCATCCGACGCCTTCTTTTATGTATCCCCATTCGTATGCTTGCAGTCCCTCGTACGGGCTCTTGGAATAGTCCATGTTGACGTAGACTATGGGTATGTTGTCGTGTATCCTGCCGATGATCTTTCTCATGTCAGAATTCTGGTCCTCCACCAGCCATCTCGTCGTTCCCTGGAATATGTTCCCGACCACGGACTCATCGAGCGCGACCGCCCCGGCAAGCACTGCGGCCATCTGTGTTCCGCCTCCGACTATAACGGGTATGTGTTTAGCCGCGCCGATCATCATTCCGATATTCACGGACATCATGGGATCTCCGACGCATTCTATGGCCTTGAGCGGATCGTCCGCAAGACCACCAATCTTGATACCGGCTGCGCCAAGGGCCTCATTTACAAGTTTGGATTTCAATTCCTTGGGGTTCTTAGGAGAACTGCTTGACACGAGATTCTCCTTCAGTATGCCCATGGCCATCATAACGGCCAACGCAGTGGTCGTTCCTCCGGCGCAGCTCTCGCTTATGACAAGATGATCGTAACCTTTTGAGAGCAACTCTCCCAGTTTCTTCCCTTTTTGGAAACTCTCCTTGACGTTGGAGACAGATTTTCCTGTTCTTATATCCCGTCCGAAATCGCCGCCAACATCATACATAGGAATGTTAGGTCTTACTTTAACGCCGCCGTTGACCACGTGCACCGGCGTATCGGACAGTTCAAGTGCTGCCATGGTGAGCGTTGCCGGCGTCGGTATGCCGCCTGGGTTTATCGGGATGCCCTTCATGCACGTGACCTTCTTGTTCACGAGCATCTCTGCATCGGCGGCAGGCGTGAAAAGCGTAAGTTCCGGAGTGTCTCCGGCATCTGATACGCCGGGTATCGTGGATGTCATCGTATTCGCGATCGTGCACGTGAACACGCCGTTCCTGCCCCAGATCCTTGAGAGTATCTCGTGTGCCGTTCTCTCATTACCGTATATGCTCAGCGAGGGCGGAAGATCTATCCTCATAGTTCCGCGGGATGGGATGATAGTAGTTATCTCTTGTTATCGTCGACTATTGAAATGCATTATTTCTGCAGATTCAGACAATTGACACCTGCAACCGTTTTGCTTGCAATCTAATTCACGCTGCCGTATTTTTCTGTAGAATTATTTTATTATTTGTTGATTTTTTAAGATTGCTCAAGTTCGTATAGAATTTTTTCACACGCTTCTTTAATGATCGGTATTTCTTCCGTTATTGTAGACCATGTCATTTCATAGTCTACGTTCTCGTAGATATGGGCTATGTTGTTCCTTGTTTTTCTTAAGTTGTTCCAGTTTATTTCTGTATGTTTGTCTGTGAGTTTCGTATGCAGATTCTTCGTGTTCTCCCCAATTTGCAAGATATAAAAGGAACATAGATCTTGATATTGGGGATTATCTAAAAAATCCTCCATGTCCTCTCCGAATTCTTTCATCGTTTCTTCGATCTTTTGGCAGTATCTTATAATCGATCTCAATCGAATAATGTCTTTATTCATATATGAGCACCCATTCTGTTTTGATCTTGTTCAAAAATTCGGTGTTGTTTATTTTTGTAGTGATTATATCTATCTCGGTTCCTATGGCTTCCTCCATGTCGCTGTAGAATCCAGAGAATGTGAAGAGGTCTCTTACCCTTCCTTTTTCTATACAAAAGTCATAATCGCTGTCTTCGTTGCAGTCTCCTCTTGCTACCGACCCGAATAGATATACTTTCTCAACTCCGTACTTCTCTGCAACCGGGGCCACTAAGGATCTCAGCTCCTCAATTGAAAGTCTCTTGCGGGTTTTCGAAAACATGGCCCCTTTATTGTTTTTGCACTTATTAATTCTGTCTCTGACTTTCATTTGGTTATGTGATATTAGCGTTAATTCATTTCTGATCGTGTATCATCCCAGTTATTGAAGGGATCACCATGTCGAGTGGGATGTGCTTGTTATCTATACCGGAATCGAATGATGTCCAGAACGGCACTTCCATGAGGATATGTTCGCCCGTAACGGACGACGTACCGTGATCGATAAAGAATACGATCCTGTCGTCATTCAAGAAATACTTCGAGAACATTCCGTCCATGTACTCAAGGACCCTTACCTTCTTCGGAGGGTCCTTCTGGTGGCTGTACTCATCGATCTCGTCCAAATGCAGGAAAACATCGCCGTGCTCGAGTTCGTTCCTTGCGGTCCGGAACCGTTCCTCGATGTCGCGTACGTACCTTATATCATAGCCCAGCGATTTGGATATACCCAGCGCGGTCGGTGTGTTGGATATCGCCGTCATATTCTTTATGAACGGGGCCCCAGTCCCGGAGGAACGTCCGCAGCCCCAGGGGTACAGCGTGATGCCGTCCAGTTCTTCGGCCATGCTCATAACGAAATCCCCGAGGCGTCCCGGCACTTCAACGAATTCTGCGGGATTGGGCGGCGCCGGCAGATCTGGTATATCGTCGCATCTCATCGTTATGATCGCCCGTCCGCTCAGGAAGAACTTCACTTCAGGATCCATTTCCTTAAGGATGCACATCTTATCGGTGGCAGTCCTCTTTATGATCTCGCTTATTTCCTCCAGATCGTATATCCACTCTATCCTGCCGTCGTTTATCCTGGCGGGACTCATACGGTATGCAGTTCTCTCGCCGTCCATGTTCATTCCGAGTCCAAGCGCCTCGATGGCCGCTCTTGATGCAGACGGCGGTTCCCCGGTGAAGAATTCATTCAGGAACAGATGTGTGTATTCGCGGCCGGATGTGTACCCTTTCTGTTTACATGCGGAACGGAAGAACGGCATATTCGCGACATCGAGCGGTTTCTTTCCGCCGAACGCCGGTATGTTGTGGTCCTCGGCCCCGTCCAGAAGAACATACAACGTGTTCATTTGCACGACCTCAGTGCTATCGCGGCCTGCCCCACAGATATGCCGCCGTCACCGTTCGGTACATTCCTGTGAACAAGAAGGTCCAGTCCTCTTTTGTTTACTTCCTCTGTGATCATCGAACATATCGGGGCACTGTATGATACTCCCCCGGTCAGTCCGATCTTGTTTATTCCTGCGGACTCAGCCGCGTCGCATGCTGTCATGGTCATCACGTCAACAACATTCCTGATTATAGAATATGCTGTATCATTTCTGTCTGATTTTCTGTCGATCCGCGGGAAGAGCCCCGCCGTCATGATCTCCTTTCCCCGGAGTTCAGTTTCAAATCCGTCGATCATCTTTCCTCTTGAAAGCAAAGGTTCCATCTTCATCGCCGGTTCGCCGTCATATGTTCTGTGTTCGCACACCCCTAACGTGAACGCGAGGGCATCCAGTAATCTTCCTAATGACGAAGTTCTCACACTCGACCGGGTCATCTTCCTGAGGACCTCCGAATCTCTGTCGTTGAACAATTCTGACGGCGTCCCGTTCATCTCATCTATCGCGAATTTCAGGCGCCTAAGATCGTAAAGCGCTTTTTCAGAACCGAGCAGCGGAATGTTCTGAAGATGCGCTATCCTTTCGTATCCTTCCAGGTCTGCCAGCAGTATCTCCCCACCCCATGCATTCCCGTCAGCACCGTATCCCGTGCCGTCGACAGATATCGCGACACATTCCTCCTCCCGATTGTCGGCAAGCAGCGAGGCCGCATGCGCCCAATGGTGCTGTATCTCCATGAGATCGGCGCCGAACTCCTCTGACAGGATGCGGCCTACCCCTCTATTGGAATATCCCGGGTGCATGTCCATTGCTATCACGCTCGGACTGCTTCCGAGCATCTTCATCATCGAACGCACGGCGTCATCTAAGTACTCCGGAACACCGAACGATCCGCCGTCGCCGATATGCTGCGTGGTCCATATCTTTCCGTTGGACGCCACGGATGCTGTAAGATTTTCCTGTGCGCCTATGCTCACAACATCCCCTTTGATGCCGGTCTCGATGTACGAAGGTATATGGCCGCGGGATTTCCGTATGAAGGAGACGTTCCTTCCGTTCATTCTGAGGACAGAGTCGTCCGCACGGTTCATTATCTTCTGGTCGTGCAGGAGATATGCATCGGCGTTCAGTTCGAGGACGTGGTCGTCATCGAGGATCATCGGCTCTCCCGGAAGGTTGGCCGACGTCATTATCAGCGCATCCTCCTCAAGGTGGCTGAAAAGCATATGCTGCATTCCGGTGTACGGCAGGAATATTCCGATGTTGTCCAGACCCGGGGAGATCTTCTCCGTTATCTCTGAGTGTATCTTCTTTACTAAGACTATGGGTCTGTGCGCAGAGGTCATCTGTTCTGTTTCTTCTGCGACCGGTTCTGCATATTTCATTACAGATGCCATGTCTTTTGCCATCAGTGCGAAGGGCTTCTGCGGACGGCCGTACCATTCTCTCAGTTCGTCTATCTTTTTCGGAATGGCGCATATGTGCATCCCGCCCCAGCTTTTGGCGACCCCTATGCTTCCTTCGCCGATGATCTTTGCGAATTCCTTTACCGGATCTCCGGGTATACGCGATCCGTTGCGGTCTATCAGACGGTACTTAGGACCGCAGTCCGGACAGCATATCGTCTGATGATGGAATCTTCTGTCATTCGGGTCGTTGTACTCAGATCTGCATGTCTGGCACATACCGAAGTCGCTCATGGACGTGTTCTGTCGGTCATAAGGGAGTCTGGACAGAAGAGTGAATCTTGCACCGCAGTCCGTGCACGTGGTGAACTCATAGCCTTTGCGTCTTCCCATTCTCATATCATCCATACAGTTCCCGCAGACGGCGGTGTCCGTCGGTATGCCCGCGCTGCCGGAACCTTCTTCGGATGCCGTGATGAAGAATCCGTTCCTGCCCCTGAAAGGAGTTTCTGTGACTTCTATCCTCTCTATAACGGCGAGCGGAGGAATTTTCTTTTTCAATTCATCTAAGAAGGCCATGTCTCCGTCGGTATCGATGACGACATCGGGACCGTCATTCCTTACGTTGCCGTTGATACTGAGTGAACAAGCGGCACGGTACACTGCGGGTCTGAACCCGACACCCTGTACTGTACCGCTTATCCTTATCTTCATGTCACGATTGAGAGGGGTGCAAGTTATTTATTTTATTGGTTTTCAGGTCTGGAAACATTAATTACTCGCGATTCATTTTTGGTCGTGGAACAGATCACAGCTGACATTCTTGACGGATTGAAATGCGTAACTACCAGGAAAACAAGGAATTTTACGATAAGTGATTTTTATTAGCATCTGCATCAGGTGAACGTAGGTGTGAATCCAAGTGAAGTGCATAAAGAACAAGGTCATCGAAGAGTTCGAAAAGGGATGGCTGGGCCCCAATAAGAGCTGTGAGTTCTATCCGTGCCACCACCATGGGCAGGATTGCACATACTGCTTCTGTCCGTTCTATCCCTGCAATGACGATGACCTGGGCAGAAGCATAGGTGAAAAGAAGATATGGGATTGTTCATACTGTCTTTTCATACATAAGAAGGAAGTATGCAGATTCGTCTCTGCCGAGGTCAAAAGACTCGCAATAACCGATCCGGATGACAAAAGACTGTGCAAAATATTCGAAGAGGCCAAGAAGAGATTCTACAGACCCGGAAGATCGATAATGGTCGTCGGCGCAACCTCGGATGCCGGGAAATCGCTGACGGCCATGGCGCTGTGCCGCGTGATATCTGACATGGGATACTCGGTCTCGCCGCTGAAGACCCAGAACATGAGTTTGAACGCAGTCGTCACTCCGGATGGATGTGAGATCGCCATGATACAGGACCTCCAGTCCAAGGCGGCAAGGATAACAAGGGTGAGCAGTCATGTGAACCCGCTCCTGGTGAAGCCGATAGGGGATATGAGATCCCAGGTGCTGGTCCACGGGAAGCCATTCGGGGAATATGATGTTACGCAGTATTATGACGAGTTCATTCCGGGACCTGGCCGGAAGGCGGTCGAAGAGAGCATAAGATATCTCCGCCGCAGTTATGATTACCTTGTGATGGAAGGGGCGGGATCCCCAGCCGAGATAAACATTTATGATAAGGATCTTGCGAACATGCGTGCGGCAGAGATGGCTGATGCCGATTGCATATTGGTCATCAACACCGAATGGGGAGGATCCTTTGCATATGCCGTCGGGACTGTAGAACTTCTCGAACCGGAAGACCGCAGGCGTATCAAAGCGATATTGTTCAACAACCTCTCCGGGGACACCTCCGGATTCAAAGAAGGGATCGCTGCAATGGGGAAGATCCTGGATATTCCGGTACTCGGTGTAGTTCCTCATATCTCCATTTCTTTGCCCAGCGAGGACTCGACGTTCTTCAGGGATACGGCGACCATCGGCAGCGGCAGGATCAAGATATCGGTGATAAAATTCCCGAAGATCTCCAACTTCAACGATATCGATCCACTCTATCTTGAAGATACGTCGGTGGTGTTCGCGGAAAGGCCGGAGGACCTTGACGGTTCAGACGCGGTCATATTGCCAGGGACCAAGAACGTCATGGCGGACCTCTCGTGGCTGAGGTCTTCGGGCATAGAGGATAAACTGAGATCGTTCCTCGGGAAGATCCCAATCCTCGGAATAGACGGCGGATATCAGATGATGGGCGACAGACTCATAGATAAGACAGCCAACTGCGAAACGCTCACTGAAATGAATGGTCTGGGTCTGTTCAATATCATTACCGGGCTGGATCGCTGTGAGGGTGCGAAAAGGGTCAACTGCGAACTGCTCCCCGCCGGCGGAGATGTCCGCGGATATAAGACCGGCGCGGGAATGGTGTCCGGGAATGATGAACCGTTGTTCAGGATAGCAGGATGGAGATGTGTACAGGATGAAGGTTCTTTCGACAAGGAGCGAAAGCTCTTCGGAACATGCATACACGGTCTTTTCGATGCTCCCGCATTCAGGAAATATTTCCTGTCATACGCCGATCCGTCGTATGTTGCATCAGATAAGGATTTCTCGGATCACATTGAAGAGAACATAGAGAAACTGGCAGATTCGTTCAGATCGTCGATCGATATGGAGTTGTTCAAAATATCGTTCATGGAGGGGCGTCCGTGAAGATACTGTTCGTCGGGACGTCTTCCGGTGCCGGAAAGACAACAATGGCGGCCATGTTCTGCAGATATCTGAAGAAACACGACGTACGTGTGGCGCCGTTCAAAGCATCGAACCTGTCATCGGACGCTTACATCACAAAGGATGGAAAGAAGATCGGAAAAGGACAGGCATTTCAGGCTCTCCTCTCCGGGGTGGAACCCGTTACGGACATGAATCCGATACTCATCGTACCTTCTGACGGCGGTCTTAATACGATGGTCAACGGTGTCCCTGCCAAAGGATGCGAGAGGGATGAACTGCTCAGCATCGCGCTGGGATCGTTCGACCGTCTCGCCGGAAACTATGAAGCGGTCGTGTGCGAAGGTTCCGGATCTCCCGCAGAGCTCAACCTGATGGAAAGGGACATAGCCAATATGCGCCTGGCCAGGGAACGCGGGATACCTGCCGTGCTGGTCGGGGACATAGAGCGCGGAGGCGTCTTCGCCGGTCTTTACGGAACATGGAGGCTCTTGTGCGAAAATGACCGCAGTCTGATAAAGGGATTCATAATAAACAGGTTCCGCGGGGATCCGTCGATACTCAGTAAAGGTACTGATAGGATAACCGAACTCACCGGTATGAAATTCCTCGGCGTGATGCCGCTCCTGGATGTGAGTTTCCCCGAAGAGGACTCCTTGTCCAAGAGCGTAAGGAAAGCAGACCGCGACCGATACATCAGTGATATGGATGAGTTCCTGAAGGTCGCCGAAGACGCGCTCGACTTGGAAGAGATGCGGCGCATCGCAGAAGGATGATCATCCGCCGGATGCTATCCTCACTGCTTCGATGACATCCCCGTCGTTCAAGGTCGAGGTCATGGGTATCGGCCTCCCTTTGAGAAGATAGATGTACGTATCGGGCAGCCTTCCTGCGGAGGAGACCGCTTTCTGGACAGTGATCCCAGAGTCTACATCAACGTTTTCCTTTCCGAATACAATACGGGCACCCATGTTTTACCGATGGCGGCATACGTATAAATACCCCGTCGGAACGGCAGGTTCGATAAAAGATTTGATTTATATCTTACGCATCACGGTCATATGCGTATCCGCAACCGGAACATCATCTCACCCTATGCTCGGAGGGACCTCTGTGGCTATCAGTAAGCTTGAAGATTTCCTCGATCGCAGCATATACGTGCTTGACACCGAGACGACCGGACTTGACGGATATCCCAAGGACGTAGTCGTCGACATAGCCGTTTGCAGGGTCGATCCCCAGAAAGGGACAGTTGACAACGTATATTCATCCGTTGTGGGTCACGATGTAAGCAAATGGAGCGATGAAAGGAAGAATTCGTGGATATTCCAGAATACGGATCTTTCTTTGGATATGGTCGCGGCCGCACCGCCTGCCGAAAAGGTAGCATCAGACATCAGGAAGATACTCAGCGGCAGGAACGTCACCTCATTCAATACCGGGTTCGATCTGGACAAGTTCCTTTACCAAGAGCCGTGGTCGCTCAAGGAAAAGGTCATTCCGTCCAGATGCATAATGCTCGCATCCAAGGACGTCTGTAAACTTCCCGGGCTCTATGAGGATTACAAATGGCCGAAACTTGAGGAGGCGTACTCCATCATCGTCGAAGGTGATCCCGCCGGCATAAACGGGGAACAGACCCACCGTGCCCTGTCGGATGCCGTCGTGGCATCATATATCCTCATCGCCCTCTGCAGGAACGGAAGGTACTGACATATCCATCATGTTCTCGCGCTCTCTTTTCAAGGCTCTTTTGTAGACCCGTTCTGCGGCGTTCGATATCCTTCCGAACTGTCCTTTTCTCAGGACGTAACGTGCAGTAAAGAACCACACGGCCGCGATAATGAACACGATGACCATATAATTGTCCAGAAGTGCGATCCTCAGGAACTCCATCACGGTCGGCTGGGTATATGCGGTCATTATCAGGAGAACGAGCAGAAGGACGAGTATCGCAGGTTTGATGTCCTTCGATACATTGCCGTCAATGGAGAAGAACTTCTTCGGCGGTGCTATGAACAGCAGCTGAAGCACACCCGTCAGGGTAAGGAAGAGAAGCATGGCGTTCCTTGCGTTTATCTCCTGTGTCGCAGCCATCACGTTCAGCCAGTTGCCGCCGCTCCAATACAGGTTGTCCAGTTCCGCATGCGTATATACGATATCTATCCAGCCGGACCCGGTTCCAACGTAGAATAAGATGTACACAAAGACGGCA
>Ga0123357_10005645_pt1 | contig 15055 bp, 13 predicted proteins | sample TergutEmb28metaG_FD_89873 | JGI IMG/M metagenome (GOLD analysis project Ga0123357, IMG submission 89873) | Embiratermes neotenicus P4 segment gut microbial communities from Petit-Saut dam, French Guiana - Emb289 P4 | ecosystem: Host-associated > Arthropoda: Insects > Digestive system > Gut ...
CGCCGCGCCGCGCCGCGCCGCGCCGCGCCGCGCCGCGGGCCGTTCCTAAAGTCACACTTCTTTATTTTAATATAAAATGCAGCGTGCACAAGCGTAACCAATCGAAGCCTGAATTTATATAAATGCGAGGGATCTGGTTGTGTCTGGAACAGTACATTATCATGGTAACCAGGGCATGGTGTTCTGACTTGCTGCCAAATTATCTGCACGGTAGTGAGGTAAGACCGTCAGAGGGTGTGCGGTTACCCTTCAGACACTGCACTAAGAGGTTCTGGACAGTCCAGCCCGTGCTCAAGACGCTGTTCCTGGGTTGCTTGTTGTTGGGCCCCTAAAGGGGACCCGTAGATGTCGACGATTCGCAGATGAAGAGGTGAAGGAAGCTGTGCATGCCCTGGCTTTGCACCCGACCGAACTGTTGGTACTGCGGTGCCTCTGAAAAGATAATAGACCGAAGGGAAAATCGTATTCAGTAGCAGGGAGGTCAGGTTGAGAAACAGTACGTTTGTAATGTCCGAAAGTTAAGTGAAAAGTCTGGACAAAGAAGTGAGTGGATCTATACAAGAACCCCGTAACATGCCAACATCACAGCAAACGTTTAGGGATACAGAGTTGGTGTGGTGATACTGGATGGCCGCACGTCTTGCAGCCACACGTTATCCTCTGCGGCGCATGCCAGTTGTGACGTTCCAGTCGTAATCAAAGTAACGCTGGTACACGCGGCGCAAAAAAATCAAGCCCTTAAAATTTTCAAGTCCCACACCAAAGTGACGTGAAGGTGCTTCTGCCGTCACAGGTACAGTGACTCGAGATTTCGCTGTACTCACACCCTTGTGGCCTTCCTTTAATTACAGCATACGCATGTTTTACGCTCGTTTTACGCTTTTTTGCTTTAAACGCTCCCTTCCCAGTTTACGCCACTCCTTAGTTTGCGCTGTCTCATTTTGGGTTTAACGCCATTTTTGGTGGGAATATTATCTTTGATTTACGCACGTTTTGATTTACTGCCACTAGGACGTAAAGCAAGGCCTGATGTTTATTAACCAAGACACCATTACGTCAGTCTAATTTCAAGATGAACTCGCATTGAATTTCATTAATTGTGCGGTCCGTGCGACTCTGAATGTGTTCTGCACGTCTTATTCTTCCCTGACAGAGTAGCCGAGATAGAACGCAGAAGCAATTTTGAAAACTTACGAGCTGTTTATTTGTGGAGACGTGTTTTAAATTAATAATCCATTTTGTAAAAGTGTGCTAAAATAGCTTACCCTAGCCTGCCTTGTGAATTGCATTTTTAAATAAATTTTTCGTTTTGTCTTGCCTCTTTTGTATTTCACGTGATATGTAGTAACAGAAACGGATAAAATTATGTATGAGCGGAATTATACGTATGCCTGTTCAGTTTTCATTCTTTTTAATGAATTCAGACCCAATTCTGCCGAAGTTTCCCTTGCTACGTACAAGGTCGATCAGGCCTGGTCTGGAGGTTAGTGCTGTAAATTGGTCACTTTTAATGGACACAGTTGGGAAAGAGATAAGGGTATGAACGTTGGATTGAAAAGCAATGATTCCTCGTTGATTTTTAGCGGGCATTTGCATTTCGGTTTACTGCCAGTTTGCCTTCTTGCTCCGGATATTATTTTCTATGCTATTGATATTGTTTATATTTTCTTTCAGATTTTCCACTTTATATATATAATGTTTGTTTTCTTCACAAGTGCTGTGTGGCCAGCCCTGAACACCACAACAATACAGTACGGAGGATACAAGTTGCCATTATGTAACTCTCAACTCCTCTGCTGCTTCATCTGTCCTAACATTCTCCGCCGTCCTTTATCAGACGACGATTTATGTGATTCACCAAACGCTTTGCGGCTTTTCGTACGTATTTGTGATATGAATCCACTAACATGGGGTTATTGATCCTTGTCTTAAACCCTCGTTGTGGGAAATTTATTACATCAGCAGCAAGTGGACTCCTTATGCATGTGACTTTGTTCAAGGGTGAGAGGGGGTGTCTGTATTGGAAACTTATGGGCAAAGTTAACTATTTTTCTTGTAGTGTAAAGTTAAGTTGAAGTACAAATTTCTGGGGGGGTATGTAATTAGATTTGGACCGTGGAGGAGAGACCAAGGGCGTTAATCTAATACCGCGTCTGTTCTTGTCTTCATTGGAAAGCTTCTCGCTGCGGTTGCCACTGGATGCTGTCTTGACGGATTGACTGCCTGGGCTCATGCTTTTATCCGTAAAGGGCGTCGCACTGGGGCACCGCCTGTGCGCCGTACTTCGGCATAGTTTATTTGTGCAGTTCGCCGGTGGTGTGAAATATTGGTTAAATGTTTCATGGTGGCCAGTTGAATGCTTTCCGTTTAATTTCATGGAACTAAACCAGACAGTAAGTTTGCAGTGGATTGTGCAGCGCGACTCTTGGACACGGGAACCGCCGTGGTCTCCGTGGAGACAGCGATGCGCTCCGTGGTACCATTAATGTATTGCGTATCTCGCATGGCGGCTTAAGAAATAACCTAAATAGTGTATATTCTTTAACGTGACAAGCGTCTTTTGTTGTGCCTTATTTAGCGACGCTGTCAATCTTTAGTCCATATAGCGTCGGTGGTAAAGGTAAAGGTAAAGTTCACCCTAGAAGAAGACACACAGGGGGAGTAGAGGTGTAGCTGTACTCTTTCTTTAACCTAGATGGGGTGGGTTGTCAACGTCATTCCCCTGCCGCTTCACCCGCGGCAAAGAGACTCTACCCATTGTACAGAAGGCTGGGTGGGCCCCAGGGCCGGTCTGGACGGGTGCGGAAAATCTCTCCCCCACCGGGATTCGATCCCCGGACTCTCCAGCACGTAGCGGGTTGCTATACCGACTAGGTTATCCCGGTCCAGAGTCGGTGGTAGGTAATTGAATGTGAGTATGGAGCATCGGTGGAATGGTAGTTGACGGGGAAAGCGAACTACGTCCTTGGAAATATCCCCACATGGACTGCCTGCGAGTGGATCCTGGGTCTCCGCGGTGAAAACTCGGCAAGTAAACGCCTGAGCCAGGAATGCTATCGGTTGATTCTCTGTCAGAACTGAACAAGACTTGCGTGACTTGAGGCTTGCGCCGCAACGTAGGTGGGAACTGCGCCTTTCTTGTCTATTGCGCAGCGTGTAGTGTTAATTACCGACGTTTCGGGACAGCCTATCGGTAGATTCATGAGCATTGAAGATGGTACGGATGGGTTGTTCCGAAATGTAATTACCACTACACGCTGCGTAATAGCCCAGAAGAGTGCAGTTCGACATGACTTATCCAGATATGTGTGTGTGGGTATCTTTCCAGATATTTCCCACACGTTTCTTTAACTTCTGTATAGCGCTCTTAAAATCGTTCTTCCATTGCAAAGTGAGACCCCATTTAGATGTAGAACAACTAACGTTGCATTAACCCCGCTTACTGTTTTTTGGTATTCTGGATCAGCTGACGATGGTATTTCCGGTCGAAACACGTTGTAACCAAATAGTCGTGACGTATAATAAACGTTCTTAGTCGTGTTCTGTCATAGAACGGAACACAACCATCAGCCACCATGCACTTTGAATTTAGCCGCTCAATTTCTTTATATAATGAATAGTGCAGATGTATGTAGTTATATTATGTATGTAGTTATATTTTAGCAGGTTTTCAATTTGGTTTACGAACTTGCTGCGGGTAGCACAGACGTGCCGAAACTTGAAGACGTGCTGAAAGATAATAGGAATGTGTTTGTAGTGTGTGCAACTAATTGGTTTTATAAATATTTTGGGCAAAAGTATTCTTTGTTTGGATTGACGGTCTTGTGCTCTGTTATTATCCTACCAATCGATGTTACCTAACGTGCGCAGTTGGGAGAACGGCGATAAGGACTGTAACATACATTTTGTGGAAGGATGCGTTCGTGTTGTTTGGCCGGCGTTTCGGTCCACATTCAGTTCGGGTCGGTACCGAATACAAATGTAGAGCCTTAGGCTGCTTCGACAGTGGCGGGCGACTGCTAGCCGGTTGCGTCACACGACACATTAAGTGTCTGGGCGACATCGACTGTGGCCGAGCGGTAGCTGTCCCCACCAGCGGCTGGAGCACATCTTGTGGCTGGGCCACAGGAGAAACACCAGTTTCATGAGAATCTTCACACTAACCATGTGACGTCAGTGCTACGCGTTCCCCTCCAAACCACTTTTGTGTCTGTGGCTAGGACACTAGTGGCTCGTGTTGAGAGGAGTCACTATACCAGCGTGTGCCGGCGCGGCTGCTGGTATTGTAATGGGAAGAGTGGTGCGCTACATTAACAGCCACATTCGAACGGAGGTATGGCTCCTTGTATTCCTAATCTTGGTGTAGGTGCAGGACAGTCGTGTGTTTCATGCCTATACTTGTTGCTCTACCTCAGCGCCCATTGAACAAGGCCTGGGTGGGATCCCAGAACGGGTTTGTACGCGGTGAAGAGAAACATTTCTGACCCTGCTGGGAAGTATTTCTGTCGGCCAGGCCGTGGCGTGGTGACGGTGCCGACAGAGCTGTTCCCGCTCTATTATTATGTGGTGAAAAGGAAAATTTCGGTCCACGAAGCAGGAATACGGTTGCGGACCGCCGTTCGCCTACTTGCCAACGCCTGTTTTCTGTGAGGGTTGTGTTTCTTTTGGGTTGAGAGGCATGACGTGATGGCAGGGCATGGTAATGGGATTATATCATATTGGGCACGTGCAGCCCTCCTCTGAACGAGGTTTGCATGGGGAATTATCGTACAGGAACCCAGTCATCCACACCTGAGTGTGACGTATGCGTGGACTCCGAAACAGGCTTCGCTGCAGTCGTTCTGCGTAGTTTGTGCTTCCCTTCTTGCGGGACAGGACTTTAATGTACGTACGCACACATTTGGGGTCTGCACAGCCCGAAAATTCAGAATCTTATTCGGTATGGCCTGAAGACAATTTGGCCCCACCCATTCCGAGCTAGAATGCGTTTTGTGGTCCGACCCAAACCCGGCCTGACCCGAAATCGAGTATTGTTCATGGCTGTCGCGTCCGTGGCGATTTCTGGCAGCAGCAACTACGAAAATCCTTGAGAGGATCAAATAGGTGAGACTCGTTCGGAGCCCGAATGAACTCATCTTCGAAAGCTCATCTCGAAAAGAAAGATCATTGCAGAATTACCAGCTGGCCACGTGTATTTGCTGTATGCAGTCTAAACATTGTGTCAGTTGTGCAAAACAAAAGGAAACCAAAACCGACGCTTGTGCACCGCCAGACGCAGCTTGCGCCGTTGGCAGGTACGGCAGGCACTTCGTGACTGTCAGTGCTCCTTCTCGCGGTATTCTCACCAGTCAAGACACTGCATCAACACACGCGTGCTTCTGTATTTCGTATTCTTGGCGGCATTTCGAGACTTTCACTGCATCTTCGAACACACTGAAATCCAAAATATTGAGCTTCTTATTTATATGTTGGCCATTGTCCGTCACACTTTTCCCGTGAAGATTTCTTGACGTCGCTGTAATCCCTCCAAATTATTCTATTCGTTTAGGCTTGTATCTTCAATTGTTTGTTCGCGGTCTTCGGTTCAAAACGTTCTTAACCGAGGGAAATTCGAACACAACGAAGCGACTTTGTACAAATTGTTTGTAGTGAATTTTGCACTTAGAATTATAGAAGCGGTTTTTAGGCGCATTTGCAAAATTGCGAAAATCGACTATTAGCTTTGTTTTGTCCTTCTGTCTGTCAGTCTCTCCGTCCCGCCGCATGGAACAACTTGGTCCCCATTGGGCGGATTTTCATGAAATTTTAATATTTGATTTTTTTTCGAAAGTCTGCCGAGAGCGTTTAAGGTTTATTTAAATCGGACACGAATAACGACTAGTTTACATTTGATCGTATGTCGCTCAGTTCTTCTTAGAATGAAAAATACTTCGGACAGAGGTTGTAGAGAGAATCAGAACTCACATTTTACTTTTAACAATATAAAGAAAAAAGAAAATCTTACCGTTTTTACGATAATGTGCAAAAATATATCAGAGCCAGACAGGCCACAGATGACAGTATAATATAGCGCTTGTGCATTGGGTGCTGGATACCTAAGGCTACAAACGCAGTCTCAGAACGTGTACTACTTCTTGCTTCTCCACTGTAACAATGCTTGCACCAAAGCGCCTCTCTGTTACGTTATACGTACATTCCCTGTCCTGTTTTAGTCAGCCATCTTATGAGTGTCAGCAACCAACAGGTGCACGTGATGCAGAGTTACATCTTATTGACAGAACAAGGGGTAGTTGCACAGTATTTGCTGCAGGTTGTGTAAGTTTATTAAACTTTAGTTGGTTTTTCGAAAAATGACCCAGTTGGCCAGTGTTTGTTTGTGGGGATACTGTAAGCCGCATCTTCATAGTGTTAATTTGATCAGTAATTTGACGAACGTGTGATGATTTTCTTTGCACGTGACGATTTAAAGGAACTGTCTTGTGTAATAATTGAAAAAAATGATACACGAAAGTCAGCGTATAGGAGCCAGCGGATAAAAATTCTCAGTTACACATTTGACAAGTTTCTAAACCGTAGAGCTTTTGGTTGCTTAGAAAATTGCATGCATTTTGAAAAATTCACATTGCTAAAGTAGCACTTAACGGCCACACCGTGGTTCGGCAGTCAGTGTCGTCTGGTGGAATTTGGCGTAATTATTCATTCGCATCACCAAACGAATGCACGTTTGACACACAGAAATATAGTATCGTATTGCTGCTACATATTAGCATGTATGAAAAAAAAAAATCTTGTGCACAACACTGTGTATACCAAGTCACACATCAGATGCTGCTCCGACTCGTTTTGTGTGGACTGACACCATCTTCAGCTGTAAATTCTTCACAACACATCAAATGATTATTAGCACATAATTGGCATTCGTTGTAAGATCGCAGTTATTATCGAAGATAAACAAATTTGAATATTATTACAGTCATTCAGCGATGCGTATGTGTAGTGAAACTGTTCAAAGTGTGCAGCAAAAGTGCAGAAGTTTTTGAACACAGTAAACTGTGGCAGTGTTTGGATATGTTGCAGGTGTCCACGGTACTATTGTTGTGAATTGTTACACAGTAAACTGTAGCAGTGTGTGGATGTGTTGCAGGTGTCCACGGTACTATTGCTGTGAATTGTTACACAGTAAACTGTGGCAGTGTGTGGATGTGTTGCAGGTGTCCACGGTACTCTTGTTGTGAATTGTTACACAGTAAACTTAAGCAGTGTATGGATGTGTTGCAGGTGTCCACGGTACTATTGTTGTGAATTGTTACACAGTAAACTGTAGCAGTGTGTGGATGTGTTGCAGGTGTCCACGGTACTATTGTTGTGAATTGTTACACAGTAAACTGTGGCAGTGTGTGGATGTGTTGAAGGTGTCAACAGTACTATTGTTGTGAATTGTTACACAGTAAACTGTGGCAGTTTGTGGATGTGTTGCAGGTGTCCACGGTACTATTGTTGTGACTTGTTACACAGTAAACTGTGGCAGTGTGTGGATGTGTTGAAGCTGTCAACAGTACTATTGTTGTGAATTGTTACACAGTAAACTGTGGCAGTTTGTGGAGGTGTTGCAGGTGTCCACGGTACTATTGTTGTGAATTGTTACACAGTAAACTGTGGCAGTGTGTGGATGTGTTGAAGGTGTCCACGGTACTATTGTTGTGAATTGTTACACAGTAAACTGTGGCAGTGTGTGGATGTGTTGCAGGTGTCCACAGTACTGTTGTTGTGAATTATGTGACAGTTGTGTGCAGTTGTTGGTTGGAACTGTGGAACTGTAAGAAGTGTTCGATCCTTCACGGTTATTGTCCCTGTGTTCAGTGTGTCTTTACATTCGAGTCCTGTAGCAGCAGAATGAGACTGTATTTTTATGTGTCACTTGTTCGTTCGTTTTTGTCACAAATAATTCAGTCAAGATGGACGGAATAAGCAGCGTCAAAAACGGAATTTGACGTGATCTGTGTTCGGTAGACCCTGAGCGACGTCGCGGTGGCTGTCGCCTGCACGTGGTGCTGTACAAATGAGCGTCACAATTAACTTCTATTATGTGAGGCTTTGAAGTTTTATTCCTGTTACGAATATTGCAGTATGTTCTTAGTTTACCGTTTCCCATTTTAACGAGTCAGATTCCCGTGGAATGTTTTGTGTTTCGTTTTCTCCCCACCCATTTCTTTTCCCAGTCTTTAGAGTTCGTCATACAGACGTACTTTTACTTTCTTGTTCTGTTATTAAAGTCTGATTTATGTCAAACTGCGGGAGTTATTTGGAAAGAACTAAAAAGGTACAACTTTGTTTTCTTTTTCCGTTGAAGCATGAAAACATGGCCGGTATGTTGTCCCACTTCGTCCCTTTTCCCTTTCTCCCAGTTTTCCTCTTGTTCACCCATCCTCTTACCGCACAAGAGTAAGTTTTATTTGTTATTAGTTGCTGTTTGTTCTTTATCGTTGATGTAGACCTCAAAGGAAATTCTCTTCTAGAATACGAAAGTAATGTGATCGATTGGTTCAGGTAACTGAATTTGGAACTGGGGGGCGGGGGTGGGGGCTGCTATAGAGAACGTGTTTGCACTGCAATGGCAGTTTAGCGTATAGGTTACGCGGTGCGAATTTTTGGAGGCTGCGGTCAGCTTTGGCAATCTTCACTGCAGTTCGGTTCGTATCTCGACTGAGGCTTTACGTGTTCCTCCGTAGTAGCTCCACACGAATAATTTCCCCACTGGCTGTATAGTTGCCTATGCAGTTGCCTTGCTGCTGTTCGGCGCTGTATATTCTCAGGTATTGGCACTCGTTAAATAGATAAATACGAGTCAGTACTTAAGATGCAGCGCGCATATGAATCTCTGAAAGCTGCATGTTAGAATTAACCCATGTTTTACCAAAATAAGTTGCATTTGCGGCGAAAATGTATGAAGCGTGGTCGTTGTATGTACGTAGCTGACATAGCTACTGCTTTGGATTTCCGCATGTACACACTTCTGCATCTTGGTAGCAAAACGCCAGAATCGGCCGGTAGCGTTGTGTATATATGTGTGTGTGTGTGTGTGTGCGCGCGCGTGTGTATGTGTGTGTGTGTGTGTGTGTGTGCGCGCGCTGCTGTTGTACCATTTGTTAAATAATGCAGTGCACAAAGTGCTAGTGATGATTTTTCGGCTGCGTGGTCAGGTTAGCAAATGCACGTTGCTGAGGAGACGCCTTCTTTGAATACAGAGACCTGCAGGTAACGAGTGGGACCCTGTGGTAGACGTACCCCAGTTCTGTGAAACACCGACCGCATTCCGTCACCTTGTGTGTGTCTGATCTCACGATGCTGTCCAGCCAAATCGGTGTGTGAATTTCTGGTTTCCTTGTATCATTGCACGCGCCTCCCATAAATCCAACCCCTCGTCCGTACTTCGGGGTATCGTGGACTCGTATTCTACTATACACTGGGTCACGTGGGTGGCGGTAACAGTTGTAGAGGGCATACCCTGATGAGGGTTGCTACGACAGGCTGGCCAACGGGGCTCTGGTGTACCCAAGCCAAGGTTGTAGGTGTCGTGCTGAAGGCTGCATGGCACTGGGGTAGAGATTGCATTGTCTTAAACGATCCCCTTAGGGAACCAGGCCGCATCCCATTGTATGTAGGCCTTCCGTCTGCGTGGGGCTCCGTGGACGGTGACAAATATTTTCCCCATTTTTTATGGGAGGACTCTTTATTGGAGACCCCGATAGATATAAATGAATGAATTAACCATTGGCTCTGGAGATGAAGCTTATCACTCCATGGGAACCTGATGGGGAACATGGAGGGGGGGAATTTACCGGGGACTTTGAGGGAAAGGTGTAGAAGAAAATTCTGGAGACGGGCGCCTCTCGCTTCAGGGGCCCGTTGGGGGGTTTGTGGCGTCATTGACTGAGTATTTTTGGAGGGCTCCGGAAGGGGAGCATCTCTGTCTGTGGGAGCTCTGTTAGGGGAGCTGTGTTAGGGGAGTGCCTTTCTGGGGATTCAGAAGGATATGGGGAGGAGGGCTCAGGGGATGGACATCACCCCGTGGGGGTCCATTAACCGGGAACTCTGAGAGATTGTTGTAAGGGGTATCTGGAGACGGGGCATCCCTCTCTATGGGTACTCTGTTAGGGGGACCTGAAGGGGGCTCCTTTGCTAAGGGCCCTGAAGGTTATGAAAGGAAGGCTCTGGGGATGGGCATCCCTCTTTATGGGGGCTCAGTTGGGCAACCTGGAGTGGGCTCATCTACCGGGGACTCTGAGATACGGTTTAAGGGTGCTCTGGAGGCGTGGTTTCTGTCTCTGTGGGAGCTCTGTGAAGGGAACCTGGAGTGAGGGCTTCCTTGCTGGGGACCCTGTGTAGAAAAGACTCTGGAGATGGGCATCTCTTTCCATAGGGGCCCCGTTTGGGGAACCTGTAGGAGGGTTCGTCTACCGGGGACTTTGAGAGAAGGATGAAGGGGGCTCTGGAGATGGGGCTTCTCCCTCTGAAGAGGCTCCGTGGAAGGGGGGGGGGGAGCTTCTTCACTGGGGACTCTGGAAGATATGTCCAGATAGTCTCCGGATATGGGCATCTCTCTCCACAAGGGCTCCTACAGTACTGAGGGGAACCTGGTGTCTGGGAGGGAGAGGGGGGGGGCTTGTATACCGGGGACTTTGAAAGATGGATGAAGGAGGGCTCCTTTACTGGAGAACTCTAAGATATGTTAATCACGGCTCGGAAATGGGCGTCTATTTCCATAGGTCCCCCACTTTTGGGGAACATGGATGAACATTTATTTCTTGGGGCCTTCTTATCAGAGGAATTTTTATTAGGTCCTTTAGAGATATGCAAATGCCCTGTAGACGAGTATCTCTCTCCATAGGTGCCCCGCTGGGGAACCTGGAGGGGGTTCGTTTGCTGGGACTTTTGAGAGAAAAGAAGTAGTATATCTGGGTTCCTTTCTTGGACCCAGAGGTCATTAAGATTTTAAGTCTGGGGGCCACGGCTTCCATGATCCGATATGGGGCACAAAGGGCCCGTCTGTTAAGGCCTAGGTGCATCGGGACTGAGAGGCCCCGAACCTTATTGCTAATCCTATCCTATTCTATTCTATCATTGCACGCCCTTCTCAGCATCGTGATGCCAGTATGGCGAGTGGCAGTGCAGATTGCGACCGCTAGTTACGTCTGCTTCTTATCCGAGAAGTTACAACCGACGTCCGGTGTTGCGGTCAGTCCCTGCAGCAGGCGCTGAAATAGTAACGTGACGTCATAACTGCTGTGATCAGTGTGCCGTTTAAATAGTAACCTGACGTCATAACTGCTGTGATCAGTGTGCCGTTTAAATAGTAACGTGACGCCATAACTGCTGTGATCAGTGTGCCGTTTAAATAGTAACGTGACGTAATAACTGCTGTGATCAGTGTGCCGTCTAAAGAGTAACGTGACATCATAACTGCTGTGATCAGTGTGCCGTCAAAAAAGTAACATGACGTCATAACTGCTGTGATCAGTGTGCCGTTTAAATAGTAACGTGACGTCATAACTGCTGTGATCAGTGTGCCGTTTAAATAGTAACGTGACGTCCTAACTGCTGTGTTCAGTGTGCCGTTTAAATAGTAACATGACGTCATAATTGCTGTGATCAGTGTGCTGTTCACAATTAACCTTCCTTAGTCCCCTATCAGTCAGCACTGTATTACGAACGTAATTTTCGTTAAGTTCTTCTGTATTCACTGAGCCGGTCAATGGCAAACAGTATGAAGTGCTTCGTTATACAATTTGTTGCTCTCCTGTGGTGTTGTCTCCGTGTACAACGAAGCACGCCACGTGTCTCTCAGCCTTTTATTCTCGAACGTGTCATGTCTCGTGGAACAAAACCTCGTCTAAATCAGCGAAGTCTGCTTTAAGCGAAAGGCGTCCAGCTTGACGGGCGGCAGTACCACGTTACATTTTGTAGGTGTGATTAGCGCCGGTTTATAAAAGTGCAAACTTTTTTTTTTTTTTTTTGCTCAGGTCGCAGGTTTAATTAGCACGAATTCTGTGCCTCCCCACTTTTCACCATCTTTTGCATTAATCACAAGGAAAGGTGGCACGAAAAGTTATCATGCCGTATGTTGGGCGGGTTTAATTCAGTACTCAGTCTTCTCGCGTGAAAATAGTTTTACTGTTTGCCGCTATAAAGTAAGTAAACCAAATGCAGGATTCGCTGCTTACCGCCTGCTCATTTATATGTTTGTCCCTACAGCAGGAGGACTCATTCCGATAAATACAGCAAACTTCGTCCATACAATTCGAAGGTATAAACAACTAAATTGGCTTCAGGTTTGTTGTCCACGAACAGAAATACTTCTGTCTAAATTGTGTGCAGTATTCGGAGAAGAAGAAGGAGGAGGAGGAGGAGGAGGAGGAGGAGGTATGTAGTTAATGAAGAATTCCCCGTCTGCTGTGGGATTTTCATTATAGATATGGAGCGTATGGATTTAGCTTTTAGGAACGTGGGGGTGTGGGAGCTTGGGAGCGTGGGTGGCACCCCCAGGTCGGGAGAGTAATGTATGTCGTGGTCACACGACCAGGTCGGCGGCACATCTCCTGCCCATGTAGGAAGATGGGCGGCCGTCGTGACGGTGGATGCAAAGGCGCTGGTCTTCACTTTGTTGCGTTTTGCTTCGTGAGATCCGACTGCTGTGGAGCGGTGTGCAGTTGCGAAGGAAATTGCTTGGAACGAGCGAGCAGCATGTAATACGACTCTTGTCGTTGTTCATAGCCACAGCTCGAATGTGCGTCCTTGAATCTCCTCAGTAGGCATGTTTCCTGTTGCGATGTGTGTCAGCCGCATCTTGGTAACATAGTTACAGTTATTGCCGTAATGCTTCTTGTTAAAATATGTACAAAATGTTTTTCCCACTGCCCCTGTATGGAAGTCTAAGTACGGTGAGTGGACCGCAGTTCAGTTGGCCGAACCCTGACGTGTTTGGACTCTCGACTGTTGTGGAACTTGGTCAGGCTTTCCGTTCTGACATGCAAGCACTGACAGGCAGTCGCGATGTAATCAAACACTGATCCCCTAAAGTCCCATAGATGTGTGTAATAGATATATGACCGTCCTGAATGATTGGGTCAGAACGAATCAGTGAGAACCGATGAGATCCACAGCTATTTTTCGGGTAGTAACTTGTCTGGGTTGCCAGTCTGCATTTGCTTCTTTTCGCGGATTCCGCAGATCCCTCCCGTTCACCAGTTCCCATTTCCTAAGCGTGTACTGCGCCGTTCAGATATCGGTCCCGTTCTCCGGCTGGGATATTCCTTAACAGCCTTGACGGCCAGTTTGCCTGTTCATTACATAAAGATTCCACTTGCTGAAGTTCTGCGTGCGTTTATCTGCAGCACATTCCGAACTGTGATGCACTTAGTAGTTACACAAATATTTATGAATATTTTACACGTTTTCTAGAAACGGCTACACAGCAGTCGGTATGTTTTAAGTGTCTTGCAGCTGGCGTTTTTCGGGTCAGATGTTACCGTCTTTTGAGGGTTGTACCCCGTATAGTATAAGATGTGGTATGGTACTCCGAAACGTCGGAAAAAACCAAGCATGGGGTGAAAAAGTTCGAAGGACTCCATCATGCTACAACATGGGTCGTGCAGTGGTCTTGTGGATCATATGGTCTCTAGGATCACCAGACTTAACACCGTTGCACTTCCTGTGGGGCGACACAAAAGTCAGAATGGTCGTCCCGTCTGAGCTGCCAAATCTCAAGTTACGTTGCGACAGTTTTGATTATCGTCTGAACGTCTGCCATGCGACTGGCGGAGCACACATCGAGTGTCTGCGAGGTTTGGGCAAAACTTGTGCAGTTTCTGTCGCCGATATATGTATGCGAACTCATAGTGCGCCGAATTTGTTTTCGGTGTCATTTTGGAAGCGGAATTTTGTATGTGGCCACACCGCAGGCGATGTCGGCGCAGAGCATTGGGTCCAGTGTATATTTGTTTATTAATTTAAATGCGTTATCAATACCTCGGCCTGCAAAGAATAGAAGAGCACAGAGAGTCCGTTTCGACGCGGAACCCGTGCACACGGCGACGCTGTCAGTTACGTGACTCATCTCCGTCAGTCATGTCGCTGCGAGCACGGTTACATTGTGTCTTCCGAAGTCTGTTACACGCTTTGCTTTCATGTGGTGGCTGTAAACGGTGTAAAATGTTTATGGTAAGCGAATGTAACCGTAGAGTAACAAGAGGCTTTTTATTGTGGCGTGTACTGTTGGTTGTCTTCGTAAATGCGAAGGTAAAGGTAAAGGTAATGCTCATCCTGTAGAAGGCCATGAAGGCCCCGGGGGGAGGGGGGGGATGGTGATAGAGGTATATTGCTTTTCTCTTTGTTTAACCTCGGCGGTAGTTGGTGGTGGTTGGTCAACGCCACTCCCCGGCCGCTTTAGCCCCGGGAAAGAAACCCAAGGAGGCTAAGTGGACCACAGGGCCGGTCTGGACTGGTGCGAAAAATCTCGTCCTCTCACCGGACTTCGATCCCCGGACCGTTCAGCCCGTAGCGAGTCGCTGTACCGACTTCGCTGTCCCGGCCAACGGTAAATACATAGTACTGTGAGATATGGATCCTTTGTTATGAAAACCTGTATAAGAAAGAAATCGCATGAAAATTGTAACATCACATATGGTAGTCGGTTTTCCGTTGTGTCGGTACTGTGCAGAACAGAAATATATCGACTGGCGAACAAATTTCGAAGAACAGATTCCTCGTTAAAGAGCGACACTGCAGTATGCCTTGTTTCGGAAACAGTAGGTGATAATGAAGGGCCACCGAAGTGCGCATCTGAAGTTTCAGAACTTCCCTGGCTCATAAGGGGTGAAATACCGTAATGTGTGTTGCTTGAAAAATAAATGATACGATCGCGTAATATAATGAACAGCTTATGTAATGCAAGTGTGGCGTGCAGACGGCAGTTTAATACTACGTAATGAATAGTCGGAGAGAGAGAGAGAGAGAGAGAGAGAGAGAGAGAGAGAGAGAGAGAGAGAGAAAAGCACAC
>Ga0123357_10005646_pt1 | contig 15055 bp, 6 predicted proteins | sample TergutEmb28metaG_FD_89873 | JGI IMG/M metagenome (GOLD analysis project Ga0123357, IMG submission 89873) | Embiratermes neotenicus P4 segment gut microbial communities from Petit-Saut dam, French Guiana - Emb289 P4 | ecosystem: Host-associated > Arthropoda: Insects > Digestive system > Gut ...
AGGTGGCGGACGCTTGTGAGTGCGGTAATGAACCTTCGGGTTCCGTGAAATGCGGGGAATTTCTTGAATAGCTGCAAACCAGTTAGCTTCTCAAGAAGGACTCTGCACCATGGAGTAAGTAAGGCCGAAGAGCAGTGAGCACATGCGTTGGGGCACCGGGCCGACCCGATCTTATAAGCAGTAATGGAATATTACATATCGTGAACACGTGCCAACAAAATCTGATAAATACAGACCTGTGTGAGAGTAATTTGGGGTTTTGCCCCTTTACAGCCTAGTGGTTACTACATGAACCACCACACACCAGAAATGCGCATTCTGTACTGTTGTGTTCTGTACGGATGTCAGGACAGACGGCGTTTTCCTACACGACATTAACTACTGTCTATATAACCGAGACGGAACGTGTTTACTGTGCGGTACGAACTGAATACTTAAACATAATTCAGGTTAACTTTTATCTTTAAATGTTTAAATGTAAATGTTATTAACAGCTGAAGAGAACTCGTGCATTACTTTAAAACACTTCAGGATATGATTGATATGATCCATATTCCGTGCATTAATTAGATGCATAAAACATATTAAAAGACTAATAAATGCTATTTGGTTTTATGGATGCAACATGCTTCGGCCACTCATGTGGTCATCTTCAGTGTGGTAAGAACAAGAATATAAATAACATTAAAATGTGTCTCACACAACAGTTTAAAAATTTGTGGAGTGATGCATGCACGTTAATTTTGCGTTCTCGTTTTCACCAACCTGCATGTGACCACGTGAGTGGCTGAAACATGTTAGTGACCACTATGTAATAAAACTACATCCATAGAACCAAAGTGTATTTGTTGGCCTTGTAATATGTTTTATGCACTACAGGATCCCTTTTCAACCCACAATTTTTGGTCTTCATTGGCGCAGTGCAATCTTTGGTTTTACTGACGAGTTTGGTACGTTCATCAGCAAGTTCGATTGTTTGACGATTAAGAACACCAACTCCATTTGTCAGAGAGTCAGATGCAACCTCCACAGCCACCCGTTTTCAGAGCAGCCCACTGCCCTGTGGGCGCACACACACACATATAAAACCACTTCATGTATAAAATTAACACCACAATTTGTAGAAATTTTCAGGTGTGATGCAAATCTTTGTACCTATGTATCTTTGACAATACATATTTTTTATTCTTTTTCAATGAAAAGTAAAATGACTTTTTTATTTCACACAGGTTGACGCACTGCGCGGTTTAAAATATCCAATGATATTACTATGAAAACCCCTATTGACAAACTCCATATTAAGCACACCAATCAACTCTGTTTCATATCGTGGTTGCAGAGACAAGAATGACCAGCAGTATGGCAGCAACACTGCTACTAACTTTCGGAGTCTATCTCGTTCTGCAATACCAGTACCACGCGGCAGTAGATGCCGCCCCATCGGGTTCTGACGTAGTCGCCACGGGTGGAAGTAATTTGGAAGGACCTGCTCAGAGAGGACGAGGTCGTTCGTTTCTTCAAACGCCTCCTCGAGCACCACAGTATGTGAGGGCACGGTTGGTACCCCTGGAACCCGCCACAGACGTCCTCAATGATTTTGTAATAGATGATGAAGTTATCGATTTCAACAAGCGACTGTCAGATGACTACGGTCATATGAGATTTGGTAAACGAGAACAATTTGACGATTATGGTCATATGAGGTTTGGTCGCAGCCTTGAATAATCTATAACTTTTCTGTCTCGAGTGATACTTCAACGGAAATTTAAAAATAACAAAAAATGAATACATGAACTCAGGTGCACGTTAAAGTGATTCTGCTAACTCAGATCCAAGCACCACTTCTTTGTTACTAAAAATTTGGGTAAAATTCTTTACGATCTTTTTCCTTTTTAAACACAGAAATTGATGGCGACTTAATACAATCACAAATACGAAAGATCCACACTTTTTTTTCAGGAACATAATTAAATTAAGCATATTAAATTATGTTACACTTTTCACTTTAGTCAAGTATATGTTACAGAACATCAGTGTTTCAATGAACTACAATAAAATTACTGGATAAAACACTTTCAAATGTGTCCTTAATTGTAAGAACCCAAACTTCGGAAAAATAACAAACCCCTCAAGCTAAGAATGCGTGGAGTTATACTTCCATTCTCCACCATGCCTTCATGGCATGATTCCTAATTATGCATAGAGTTAACTTTACCTTTCGGTGTCTTCAGAAGGGCAATATCTTCACCGTTCCAAGATTCTGACAGTCTGGAAAAACAAGGCAAAAACAATTAATTTGAAAGGAACTGCAGTGTTATTGAAGAACAATTATATTTGAATTTTGAAATAAAGGTGATAATAGTGGATTCTGAAGTTGGAAATTGTCAGTGGTGTAGACCTACCACTGTGTAAAATTTCATTTTCACAGCAGTAAAAACCATGAAGGGTGTCTTCCACGTAATTACACTGACAAGTGTTCTGTAGGTGGTTGTTAACATATTGCAGACATCTGCTACCTCCATCTTCAGGGTGGAAGACAGATGCAACCGATTGCTAAGAACAGCTGGTATTGGTAGGGCTCTTCCTTCAAGTGTTAGCCTGATTTAGGAAGATAAATTGTTATTCTGCCCACATTTGTTTCCTTGTGTTGCACAATTGGCTGCTTGGTTATTTATAATATCCTGTGTTAATCAAAGTGTATCTCCTGTGATGTATTCCGTAAGATGCAGTAATGACAGAGGTCATCACATTGACATATTCCACAAAACATTAATATCTTGTCTCCTGCTTTACCCCTTACATACAGCCGGCCTGAATCTTATCAAATTATCTTCCAACCAATATGAACACACACTGCAAACTGTGAAGGGAAATGCAAAGTACTTTGGTCTGTGTTATTAGTGTGGTACTTAATGTGGCTTCAACAATCAAAAATAGAGTCTACATTTTTGACATGCCTGGACGATATGTATCCAAAAGTGGAAAACACATCACAGTGACAATGCTTTTACCAGCAAGCCAGTGGAACATATGCTGACTGACAATGAAACATTTGGCTGAATTTATGCCCGAACAGGGAAAAAATTATGTCATTTCACAATAAAATTTATTATATAATATTAATTGAATATACACTTTTTTTTGTAAAAAAAGAAGTCAAACATTACAGGCCTTATATAATTTAAGTAGACGTTGTGTATGTTCAAGTTTAACCATAACTTGGACTTAGTTATTTGATTGTTGCTACATAAAAATTGGGACAATTATACAGTTGACCTAACCTGCAATTAACTTATACATTAAACTCTAACAGTAAATGGCATTTCTATTTTAACATCACACACATAATAGTGATTATTGATAATAAGTATTAACATAAAATTATATTGTCTTCACATACTGGCAGTCAAATTTTTTCCATAAATAACAGTCACTTCATACAATCTTGATATTGGTACAAATATAAGTGCCAGTTCTCAACTAGCATTTCTTTGCATGCAATGGCACAAGCCCAGCACACAGATTTCCTTCCTAGTGGAAGGAGGAAGAGAGATATGTCATTTTATGAGAAAATAAATATGGCATTTATAAAAATTAGAATAACAAAATCTTGGACTCAAAATTTACTGAAGTAAAGAAAGAAAATTCCTCAGAATTTTAAATATATTAAGGATGATATACTACAAATTCCACTTATATAATCAGCAGAATTTAAAAATAAATTAAATTTTCTTTCTTTTGGAATTTGTTTTCAAATTTTACTCTGCTTTTCTAAAGATAAAGGTTTACGTAATCAAAAAGTGTGGCCCATGTAACACAAGGCAAAACAGATGGTATACACGCAAGATTAACATAACAGTCAAAAAATACTACCATCAGTAATGACGGTGTTTTAGGGACACTTCATGTGATAATTCTTAAAGAAACAAAAGAAGGTATCACAACATTAATTCTGGAAGCATGTACAGAAATTATTAAACAAATTTTTTTCCCCCCTTAATTCGTTTTTGGAAGGGACAAACTTACTACACTAAGACACACAAATTTGAGCCAACACCAGCTTCCAAGATATGCAGATCTCATACTCGTGTTGATAAGGATTTCAGTCTCCTGGGATATAATACCATGTCAAATGGTAGTTATGAAGGTTTCAAAGGAGTGTAGTGTCCCCTTCATCAGGTTGGTGATTACATTTACCAGTCAACAAGGCAAAACATCCCAGCAGACTTGTATCTTCACACACTATCTTCACTGGGAAAACACCAAGTAAGAAAATAATTTTATATGTTCCTTTCTTGCAATAAGAGTATTTGTGCACTTTAATGGCCTTCCAGTCTTTCAAATATATGGCTAAACACTGTTCCCTATACCAACACCAAATTAAAGCATAAAAACAATCAGAACTGACAACATATACCCAGTGTACTTGCCAGAATGTTGGTACTGCCTGAGCAATAGGAATTGCAAGTTTTAAATCAACAAAGAGTCAAACTTCACCTGAAGCAATTATTATGCCCAACTGCATTTCAAGCTATTCATTTCAAACAGACAGTGGTTCCTATGTGACACATGGGCTGCATGTATGAACCAGCATTCATATAACCTAGTTATTAAAATATTAAAATTAGTAAATACTTGGGATATTTGACGGTTTGAATGTTTGTAACTTAAGAGACTGCTTGTAATTATCCTTTGAACTGTAGCCACAAGGCACAACTATTATCCCCACACAAATTTAAGCTATTTAGATAAACACAAAAGGTTCCTTTACTTATCTGCAATATTGTCTCCACTCTGTGGCACATAAATATCAGCTGAATCATTACATTATTAAAAACTAATCACAAAGTTCAAAATGTTGTCACAATACTGCTAAGTAATGATCAACTGACTGAGGTATACACAGAATCAGTCCAGCACCTGATACCAATGTTGTTTTCCATCTGATCAGTCCTTTGTATATTCATTTAGGATTACTTATGAAGGACTAATTGTACCATAATGGATTTAAACAACATTTATCATGCACCACAGATTTAAGATATTGGACATAAAATTACACATCTCATAATTTATCAGTTCAAAACGTCATGATAAACATTGTTTGAAGGGAATTTGATATGTAACTACCACCTTGTCTATGTTTAATACATAATTTTTCTACTGTAATACAGTGGTTCTCAATGTATGTCGTACCCAGGACAGCTGGTTTCACAGCTGCACTTAATGGTAATGAAAACAAAATAGCTTTGTCAAGAATATTCATTAGCAAAAAAATGCATAATTCTTAACTTATGCCAGTTAATGAAAGAAGTTACACAGAATTCCAGACGATGTCTCTAATGGAGTGTGGCTTAAAAAAATATTTCGTGTGCCTAAGAAAATGTAACACTACAAGCACAGGAAGTACTGTTGCCAGAAGTGGTATTCTGTTACTAATAGGTAAAGTAAACAGTGATTCTCCATGATGGGCTATGTTCAAGTCATTATGTAAAATATGCACTAAATGTTCTATCTAAGGAACAAAGGTCATATAATTAAATCTGACAGTTTTAACCAATTACACAATGTCCATGTGCATGTGGAAAGCAACAGGTCAGAAAGTTCATATTTTTAAAATGCCAGATTCACAGTACAATCACTATAAGTAGAACACCAGATAGCCATGGACTTCTAGGGAGCACATCCATGCCCATTTTCATGAAGCCTGAGACTCAGAAAATTTTTAACTATTCATGTAAGGAACACACATAATTTGACTGATCTTCGGCAGCAGATAAATTTGAAATACAAATTGATGTTAATTTCTAACACTTCACAACCTGATCAAATGATTTAAAGTATTGAAAGCTCACGTACCACCAACAAATGCACTATTATATAATTTATGAGTACTATCTTTTACATAGCTCCTACATGTTTTGACATTATCTTGTTATCTTCAGGGAGCTGACACCAAAGTTTCTTTAAAACATACAGAAATAAAATAGGTCACAGTAAACATACGTAAGTTGTGGTATCAATAGTGAAGAATTTTACGGGCTTCAGTTAAAATGATACACATAAATATAACATAACATTGGTGAAACAGTAACAATATTATGGTTTGTTTGTTAAAATGGCTAAAAATTATACATGTCTACACTGCCATTAATGCTTTGTGTACAAACATCTATTCTTCCTTGATCCAAAAAGGTTCCCGTCCCTGTGTGGCGCATACTGTATGAAATGTGGTGGGTGACTGTCACCATCACCCAGTATATGTATGAGTTATCCAAAAGATAGTATGCATAAATCATAGAATAGTGCACTTGTTGGTGTTACACGAGTTTTCCACTTCTTCATAATGCATGGAACTAACAAGGTAAAATTTTAAGTATATTTTATTGCAGACTTCACAAGTGTTTCGTTGTCTATATCTGAGCGATCACGTTACCGGTAATGATAAACAGTCCACTACAGTGCAGTGTAGAACAGACTTATTGAACTTACATTAAATTTATCCTGTGGTGTCATTTTGCAAACAGCAATATTTATGTACATTTTCCCTTCTCCCACACTCATTCATGCAAGCTCCATCACCCCTCAAGATGTCTATTACTGATACACAAGCTATCCTTAATGAACTGTCTTGAGATCCTATTACCACAGTATATAAACCAAATTACTCAAACTTCAAATCTCACACCTTTCAAAATTGTTTCCCATGACTTTCCTCAGCCAAGTGGTACCACATTTGTGTGGCTCTGAAAAAGTTATATATATATCAGACAGATTTCAGAAAAGCTTGTTACAGCAAACACTGCTCCAAGAGTGGGGAAAACAAGTGGTCACACTGTTTACCACAATCTCTTACTAAAACATTCATTTCATTGCATCATTTTATTTTGTTTCCAGATCTCTATTTAAAAACAAAAACTCAAAGAGTGAACTACAATGTAATGGATGCAAAAAAAATGCAGTTTAATATTTTAGCACTTTTCTGTCAGAAGGATGTCAAATAATTTTGCTGGGTCTCAGGGATTGAATAAGTACGCAGACATGCACATTAAATAAAGTCTGAGTCCAATTATATCAAAGTGGTTCACTGTACTCTACTGAAAATCTTATAATGCTTGCTGCATTACTGTTACTTCATTACAAACAGTAATAAGCCATTGGTCTCCAGAGATCTGTCAGTGTGACTACAGACACGTTAAACACACTTTAAATGAACAAACAATGTGGAAATACAGAATGCAAAATTTCAGATTCAACAAATAACATTGCACTTTCTATTATGTTCCAGAGCCCTATTACACTAAGTAGCATAAATATATAAAAGTTGAAATCACTATATGGAACCCCTATGATGCCAAGGGCAGAAATTATTTTAGTGAGTAAGCCATGTGAAAGACAAAATGCTTCATGAATCACAGTTTGTACACGAAATCCTCTTTAGATGGACCAGTTATAACAGTGACCTGCGAGCCGCAATAATTTGTAACATCACCTGTGTTTTCAAAAGGCTCTTTATCCTTACAATTCAAGCAGTAAATTAATTTGATAATGAAATTCTGTTGTTATATTGGAATTCTAAACACACAAAACAGTTGAGAACCTCTGCTGTACTACACACTATTCATCAAAACAAAAGGTTAAGTGTGACAAATTGGTAAATGACGCAGAATTTACACACAACATAAATATCAATTTTTCATGTCAATGGACTCATCAAAATTCACTAGTAATACATATTCCTGATTTCTTAGGCTTAAATGTATGCACACATAAGACAAAGTGATGTATTCCACACAGAAATATCCATGCCATGGATATTATTATGGAATGGAATTTGTTGTTTCTGAAATCATGCATGTACACCTTCAGAACATACATCATTAAATGTTCCCCAGCCAAACTAACCAAACCTCCCTTAGTTTCATTCACAGATAGTAATGAAAGGTGCATTTGTAAAACATAATGTGTGTGTGTGTGTGTATTAACAAACCAAAAAGGGATGACATACTGACAGAGGTATCAAGTGGTATGGGCAAATATAATCAAAGAAAGTAATTGTGCTGGGCCAAACAAGAGTAAAGTGACAATTTCAAAAGCATTCTTGCCACAGAACTCTATACATTAAAACAGGGCATAATAAACTAATGACTGTCACAAAGATTTTGTGTTAATATAATAGTAATTAAATACCCTATATGATGATGTGACAGACATAATAAAAAAAATTTTCCATTCATGCAGTTTAAAAATTTTTACTCTAATTAAAGGAGAACTCCTTACAGTCACATTTCTGGCCCCTTTTTTAATGCATTACATTACTATCTTAAATGGCCCTCTCATATGCTTGGGTAACATAATAATCATGCATTGATGCATGGTGTCTCTCATCACATTGAAAAATAACAAAACAGTGCTTTCTTAATGTGTGTCTATACCTACACTTATGCAACAGGGCTATACCAATAACATTGCTCAGTAAGTACTAAAATTGAGAAAGAGAATTTGAAACACTTCAATTAAATGTTTTATTTTTTATTTTTCTTGTTTTCATTTCTATTAATCTAACTGTTGTATGGCTATTAATGTTGCTAAAGTTTCTTCAGTTTTTAATAAACAACACTATGCAAACATCTGATTTGGCATTCACTTACGAATATGGCATAAAAAGTTTGTGGTAGGACAGCCCAAAGTATGTAATAAGTTTCACAAAATTACAAAACAAACTCACAATGTGTTGTACTGGAGCATAAATGCAGCCTTCCACATGTAATTGATGAGTTTTTTAAGAGCTCTTAACAGTACCTTCAGACTGGTTTAGGTTAAGAATGACCACTAGGTTTAGTCAGATCATCAGTGTCTGTACACTGTTTTAGGTTAAGAATGGTCGTTATTAATGACTTCAGAAGGATAACCACTTGTTAGATCAATTTGTCTGGTGCTGTCTGCCACTGCAACTAGCATTTGTAACTAACAATATGATTAGTAAATATAAAAATTGAAATGATGTATGCCTACATTCACTATCTGTATATAACTGGACAGCCTGATTCACTTTGTAATACAAGCACTTAAAGGTGGAACAACATGGAACACTGCATACTTGTTAATAAACCAATCTGCCACACTTTATAAAAAAAACTATGCAAATTCAGTTGTCTTTTACTGCAATCTTAATCAATCATAAAACAAAATTGGCACTGCTTACCTTAATAGGACAATCACATTTACCTGCAAAGTTAAATTGCCACAATATACATCAACTGTATAACTTGATAAAGTTTAAAAATCTGTCTGTGTAAGTTTGAAAATAATGCTCAGTATAACCTAGGTTGTTGCACAGAGCATGTAACAACATTTAAGAAACTAGTCACTTGGATGCAAATTGTAAGGGTTTCAAAACACTACATGCTATGGAGGCAACATCTTATTGTTCCAGGTTAGTTCTTCCATATCAGTGGTTGGAAGTTGGTGTTTTATTATTGTCAGAGACTCACTGTCTTCATGCAGGCAAAGAAACAAATCTTACTGCCATGAAAAAAATTACATTCCTGTCATAACTTGACAACTTTTTTTTTTAAGTTGTTACATACCCTGTTTCATTTTACATTTGTTCTTGTCCTTATTTTGTGTTTTATCAGATCTGATACAAACTTAATAAATAATAATAATAAAACCATCAAGGCAAACGCATAAGTTTGCACATTATTTTATTGCACCAAGCATTATCCAGCATAAAAACACCATTAAAATGTGACACAATATATACAATTTCATTTCTGTAAAGATAGTCTTTATGTACATCCTTACTGTAAATTGAGTTTCGACCTATTTTATTGCTTTAGGAGTATCTCAAAAATTTGCATTAGACAAAGTATTAACACAGTTTTGAACACTTATTCCAATAATCTGGAAATCATTAATAAAATGTCACATTATATTCTTTCATTTGTTGGTACTTTAATTATTGCTGCATTTTGTTTTCTGTGAGCATCCATAAATATTAGTCAATTGTGGCACCGATATCTTCTCTGTATGTTCTATTCAGCACTGTATGCCAATTGAGTATACCTTCACATTATTTAAACTGGACACAAAATGGATACCATTCTTTTGTAGTTTGGTTTCTTCTAAATATAGAACTGCCACTTGAACATGCATCAGGCTCCATACACATTAAACCTGCATAAAAACTGTTCATCTGTGAGTATTTTGAGCTCAACACACATTAAGTGATAGATCAGTGTTTAGAAGAAACTAAACCACAACAGAATAATACGCTGTATTCATCCAATGTAAGCACTGTGACGGTACCCTCAACTTGGCACACAATGCCAAATGAAACATCCAGGTAAGAAACACTCGTTACTTCTGAACAATGTTTATGGATACTCAGACAAAATAAAATGCAGCAATAAGTAAAACGTTGATAAATGGAAGAATAAAATATAAAATTTCACTGGTAATATTCAGATTATTTTAGGATCTGAAAACAACATTAATATGCATTTTAACGTCAATCTTTTAGACATTCCTAAAGCAGTACATTAGGTATACAGCACCATTCCTAACAAGGGGAAACATGAAGACTCCTTACAGAAATTAAACTGTATATATTATGTAATATTTTAACAATGTTTTATACTGTGTAATGGTTGGCAACAATGCTTGGAATCTGTACAATGTCTACCCAAAAATCAGTACTTTATTCAAAACATGTACAAATGGAATAATGCAATGTGCAAACTGATTGTATACCTTAACAGTATTATTGTTTAATGATAATGAAGGTGCACATTTGGAAGAGCAATGAATTAAGAGACTGGTTTCAACTTACTGTTGATAACTATGGCAGTACAGTTTTCCTTGCATTAAAAAAATAGAGTCAAAGGCATAAACAAGAAAAATGCAACACAATTGTAACCTATAATACATCACATATGAACAATAATTTGAATCAACAAAACAGGTTCAAATTATTTTAAGTTTTAAAAACTGAGTCACATACTAGATACTGAACAATATCTATATATACACATACATACACAGGTCCAAACCTGGAATCTTATGACTGTCCGATTTGCCAGGTAATTCAGTCTAAAGCCATTAGTGACAATGATCTCTTCGCTGTACTCCTTCACTGGGACTACCTTGCAGCTTACCTATCACATGTTTCACCCACCCCCTGGGAGTGCCACTTTCCTCTGATTCCTCATACATATCCTTAGATTCTTTACAGGGGCTAACTTCAATTACAGTAGAAGCAGTGGAATGTTGAGAACTTGTGTCACATTCATCATCCCGGGACATGGAGTTACCACTTGCCTTCCACAGCTCCAGCTCTCTGCGACGATCATGGATTGATTTACTGATACCCTCAAGACTACGTATTATGTGATCTTCTTTTTGGTACCTACAGTTCTCTTCCAAACTCCTTACCTTCTCAAAAATTCTAGATTTAGGTACTGGCACTTGGGCTGTGGGCTTACTCTTCAGCATATCTGGTTTGGCAGGGACTGGTGGTGGGATTTTGTAGCTCTTAATAGATCTGAGTGAGAGGCTACTGTCATCATTTTCGTTAACATTGCTGCAGTCACTACAGGTTTGAGGAGAATCTGTCAGTTCCTCATGATCACTAAATACTGCAGAATCTCTAAACATTTCATTTTCCAGAAAAGACTCTACTGCTTCAAAGGAACGTTCATAATAGCTATCTGCAGAACCATCACTCAAGTTAACATCATCATTCTTCTCCTGTGCAGACTCATGATGACTGTTGCAAGGTGCAATGGTGGTTGCAGACCCAGAGAAGGGAACAGCTGTATCTAAACTTCCACCAAAACCAGAGGTCTTTTCACCTTCACTAGAAGAAGCAGTAAAGTTGGATGAAACTGAAAGGACAGAATATGGCCGCATATCGGACGTTTTATGCATGGACTCGGAAGGTGGTGCTATGTTTGGGTAGAGCTGCCGTGGGTTTGCATACTCCGAGGAACAATGGGCAATGCGGGCTCCCAGATTTGAACTTCCTTGTTTGTAGATAGGCAATGCTGGAGCACATATGGTTGGCATAGGTGATGGAGTTCGATGTTGGACCACATCATAATATTCCTCTGTAGAATCCTCCCCCATGATATTGCGTATTCGGTGTTTCAAGGTTTTGCTGTACTGTTTTGCCAAGGCATAAACCAGCTTACTTGCTCGTCTTTCTCGCTGCATTAATCTCTCTTGTTCCACCTCAGCATCATTTGATTCCAAAGTCTCAGAACTCAATCGCATCCCAGCAAGCTTGTTGCTGACACTTGAGATGACATGTCTTAAAGATGCTTTTGAAATACTTGGTCTGTAGATCTTATATTCGGGATGCACATTGAGTTCATTAAGACTTGTATTTGGAGTTGCCGTATAGTCTGTCATACTGTCATCTTCTGTAGTATCCCCTGCATTTAGAGGGAATCTGTGCCTGACATGACATGCATCACTCTCTTCTATATAACGCTCAATATCTTCAAAATTTATCTCTGGTGGCTTGTCTGATGCTATTGTGAAAGGCCTGTCAGAACATGAACGTCCGTCACGGGTTAATAAGCGAGACCTAAGCGATGCTCCTTTAAAACTGCCTTCATGTGCAGAAGCATGAACTTCATGGCTTAGCTGAAAACTACGTGGCAAAGAACCTGATTTCTTATTAGGCGTAGCTAAATGTTCACCCTGTTGTTTCAACCATACAGCTGGCAGAGTAGGAATGTTTGTGGCATCCAGAGATGCTTGGGACATGGAGAGCGGGAGGCATTGCCTTGGACGTCGGGCATCACCACCTTTTCCTCCCTGACAAGAGAAAGATTGGGTACGACGAAGAATCATTGCTATATCTTCACCATCCTCATCCCTTTTTCTTTCCTCTGTGTCTGCCAGACACTGTATCTCCTCCTGTTGTCTACACACACTCTCCCAGATGTGCTGCAGATTGTCGTAATTTCCAAAACCCTCTCTATTCTTATCCCAGTCAAAACTACAGCTTTCCTGTTCCCTGCCATTCTTCTCAACAATTGCAGGTGACCGACTACATAGCCACTCTTGCTTATTAGTAACATCTGCAGCACTGCTTGTACAAATATTCACAGAACATCCTTGGGGAGTAACCTCATTTTCCACACTCACATTCTCCTCTATATTTAATTTACTATGGGATAAACAATGGGACCTATCTATACATTTATCTTCTCTATGGCATATTAGAGTCACATACTCGGATTCTAGTAGAGGGGATTCACACTGACGGACCTTGGCTGCAATAGACTTCTGCTCATTGCGCAATGCCCTCATGTGCGCATGCCTGTGTGCCCGGTAGCTCTGTCCTGATACAGCCCCCGATCTCGAAGGTGCTGAAACTGAAGCAGTCATACTCAAGGTCTCATACACTCTGTCTTCATCATCATTTTCAGTATCAGTTGTCTCTTCATGATTTCCACCACCAACAGATGACATACCATTACCAAAACTCGTTAGACGATGCCGCAAGTTAACATGGCGTTGCTGCTTCTTCAAAATTTTCTGAAATTCATGGTTTTGCATCAGCAGCTGACTTACAATCTCCTCCAACGTTTTTGCTTGTTCTTTACTCTCTTTCCTCTCTTCATCCCCATTGTCGCACTTGACTTCACTATCTGTCACTAACTTCTCACCACACGCACTATTAATCCTATCATCAGAAGTCTCCCCACATACTTTGTCATTCAGACTTGCAGGACTACTTTCAGCGTTCAAACCTGATATTTCATTTAATCTAATATCCTCATGCATGTTATTTTGAACTTCTGACTGCATCTCCTGTTTATCCAAAGGAGGCGCAACAGTGAGCTTTGGGGACTTTTTACTGCTGGGGATCCCTGTTGAGTAGCAACCTGGTTCAGACTTACGCCGCCAACTGCCAAATCGATCCTGAGAACAATGGACACACTCTGTCATATATTTCAAATTAGGTCAATATGTTGTAGGCAATCTGTTTTTCTGTACACCCTGGTTCAATCCACTAGTTACCCTGTCACAGTTAATGAAAAAATGTGCACTGATCAACCACATGTTTGTCAATATTTAATTGACTATCTGGTTCTGGACATGAACCCAGTACTTCGTATTCAAACATTACTTAGTTTATGCCTCTTTTCTTTTTGCAGAAAATCTCGATACGGAAGACCGACACTGTAGTTTTCCACACATTTTTCAGCACAGTTCTTCCTACACTAACGAATTTGTTACCAGGTTCATTTCCTCCACCAAAATGTCAACTTGCTTTACCAAGCTATAAATTATGTTAACTGCTTAATATCAAGCCATACTTATTTGGTGCTGGTTTCCATGCTCAATGGGATATAAAGAGTCACTGTCCCTCACCACGGTGTACATGATTAGCATGTAAGACATCACATACTCGCAGAGAAGTAAGACTCTTTACCCTTTACCTCAGCAAAACTGCTCATATATACAGGATGTCCCAGGAGGAATGTGCCAGAATTCGGGAGGGTGTTCCTTATGTTAAAGTATACCGATATAACCCAAAACATCTATGTCCAAAGTTGAACAGTTACGGAGATAATGGCCAGAGAAAAGTGTGGTCTTCTTGTGGGTACATGCACTGTACCTGTCAGTTGACAATCTTATCCATTTCCCTCCTTGAGTGTGGTGTCATATGACGACAATTCAGCTCACGCTAGCCACTGAACTGCACATGTACTTCCTTCAGGGTGATATGTAGTGCAGGTTACGGCTGTGTTGTGAATGGTTGGTAGGTTAGTTGTACAGTGTTGCTAAAATGCCTTTTGTAATTTCCCATGTGGAATATTGTGACATGCATTTTGTGTATGGATTTTGCAATGGCAATGCACGTGCTGCTGTTCAAGAATACCAAAGGCGTTTTCCCGATCCAAGGATTCCATCTCGAAGTGTATTTACGCGAATTCACCAGACATTGCGTGATACTGGTTCTCTTCTGAGTGTTTCTTTGCAGTCTGAAAGGGAGGTGGTACGAACGATTAACACACGAGAGAACATTCTTCAG
>Ga0123357_10005647_pt1 | contig 15052 bp, 6 predicted proteins | sample TergutEmb28metaG_FD_89873 | JGI IMG/M metagenome (GOLD analysis project Ga0123357, IMG submission 89873) | Embiratermes neotenicus P4 segment gut microbial communities from Petit-Saut dam, French Guiana - Emb289 P4 | ecosystem: Host-associated > Arthropoda: Insects > Digestive system > Gut ...
ATTATATAGTCTGTTAAGAATAGTGTCAAGGGAACTTAAAAAATGTATAAAATTCCCAGATGGAGATCTGTATACAGACAATATACAAAAATCGGAAGAAGAAAAATGTGAATTTACTGCACAGATTTCAATATCTTGGTCATTACAGAATTCACTCAAATCAATGTTTGTGAATGATAAGGTTTCATGGACAAATATACTGACTCCGCCGTATTTACGGTTATTGTTATGCCTGCTAGCGCTATTTATCTTGTCATAAATTGATTGATTTTAACTGTAGTATACTCATTTAGCACTACATAAAAGTATTTTGTCTTCTTCAACAGTAGTTGCAATGTGTAACGACACTCATACTACGCCTGCGCATTATGGGAATTGTGCTAGCGCTTCAGAGATTGACGAAACGTGTATTGTTATTCAGCATAATAGTCAACTGAAATAAATTCGTTAGGTTTTGAAAATGGGTACCTTATTTGTGGCATCTGTGCACTGCATAACTGAGTACGCCATTTGTAGTTTTGTAATAACACACATACCTTCCCACAAAAGAACGCTTTTGCTGGTTGTTTTGGCGCAGGACGCGAAATACCTGGGCTACCTCACCTCTCAGCAGGCCCTGGCAGACTACGTTCTGGTCATCAGCCACCTGCAGAAGGAACAGGACCGGCCAAGCCCTGTGATCGCTTTCGGCGGTTCGTACGGTGGTATGCTGGCTGCGTACTTTAGGATGAAGTACCCTCATGTGATAGCGGGGTGAGTGTCTCAGTGACAGCTGACTCCATGGAGCACAGTCGTCTTGAGAAGCTGATAGTCGATGGCTACACCAGAAGGCCCATATTTTTATGTAAACAGGTTATAGAAGATTCAGGTCTTCAGAGATGTTATGCTGTTTTGCTGGCTCTGTGGTGAGCTACGTTGGATAGGATCTTATTGTGTTCATCTTCAGGATCAAATTTTCTAACTAACTGATCTGTACCAGGAAAAAAATCAGTTGTATTTGCTTATTGCTAATCTTTCGTGTTTTCGGAATTGTGTTTCCTAGTCTTCTATGAAGATCTATAATAGTATACCAAATAATATTAGTATCTTAGTTATGACATGGTGTAGTTTAAAATTGTACTACATAAATATCTTATTTCTTGTTCATTTTATTCACTTACAGAATTCTTTGATCTTAGAGATAATACAGATAACTGATATTTTAAAATTTTAACTTATATTCAGTTTTTAACTCTGACTTTACTGTTTAACTTCTCATGTGTAATAAGAACATCTGTTGTAACTAATATTTATAACTTGTAACATTATCCTATTCAAATTTAATAATTGTACAACAATATCCGACTTATTCAGTTTATCACATTTCTGTAGGCAGCTCTCCGTGTTTTGGTTGTTGACACCCATCATCAGGAGCTCACACAATTGTAATTACAGCTTCTGGTATTAATTAACCGGATCTACTACTATCCGCTCTCATTGTTGAGTTGGAACTGATTCATGTGTACCGTACGATACACATGAATCGTACGGTACACATGAATCAGTTCCAACTCAACAACCAGAGCGGATGGCAGTAGATCCGGTTAATCAATACCAGAAGCTGTAATTACAGTAGTACAAGCTCCTGATGATGGGTGTCAACACCCGAAACATGTAGAGCTGCCTACAGAAATGTGATAAACTGAATAAGTCGCATCTTGTTGGACAGTTATTAAATTTGATTCACGATGCACGGATCCACGTATATAAAAAAAATTATCATATTCACTTTTTATATTTTACATTTATTATCTTCGGGATTGTATTTATACTGTTTCTGTGTTGTGTTGTGTTGTGTTGTGTTGTGTTGCGTTGCGTTGCGTTGCGTTGCGTTGCGTTGTGTATGGCATTTTTGAAACTTGTTTCATCTCCAGCTATCGTTTGACAGGTTTTTTGGATTTACAAAACAAATATGTATGTACGTATGTATATAAGCAGTCTAAAAAGGAATATTCTTCTTGTTTCATATTTATTCTAGGAATGCTTAATCCTGAAGCTGAAGGCACTATTGTCCTTTGAAATGCTGGTATTTATTACCCCAGTAACATGATGTTACATCCCATGAAGCTCAACCTCAGCATCACCGCTGTGAGAACCATCAATCTGGCAACCCATTGTTGTATTACATAAGATTTTGAAGTGGAGCAGGCTTTTGTGAGCCCATGGGTTCCATAACAAGCTGGGACATGTGCTCTTCTTTTGTAGGGCCATCGCAGCATCAGCACCAATCTTCCAGTTCTCAGGGCTGACTCCATGTGAGATATTTAATCGTATTGTCACATCAGTCTACAGTAGTGCCTCAACCGCATGTGCTGCCTCCATCAGAAAGTCCTGGGCAGAAATGAATGATGTCACAAGTTCTGGTAATGCTTACAAATACTTCTTTTGCCATAGTCTGTATTGATAGTATGGTCTTCTGCTTTGTGACACACAGTCAGACCTAATGAAGGAAGCAGTATCTGCCTTTGAAACGTCAGCAGCTGTTGTAACTGCCAAACTTTAAATGTGCCATATTTTTCTTCTGGCCAGTAAGGTGGCATACTCACTGAGCATAATGAACGATATTAAGTTAATCTCTATCCTACTTTACTTCCACAAATGAAAACAGGTGGTTGTACTGCATTCCGCAAGGCAAGCAGCTTTAAAAATTAAGTCTTCGCCACGGTGAAAGCCTTTGAAATCCTACGCAATGGCTATCAAATAGTCCAGAAATTCCCCGCCTTTGTGGAACCCAAAAGCTATTACTGTGATCGCAAAAGCCCACTCGCTGTGTCCTGTCCTGAACCATTTGAAATCTAGTACACAATCTTAAACCCTATTTGTTTCTCTCTAAAATAGCTTAATGTGTGTTCTCATTTACATGTAGGTACTCCAGGTAGACTTTTTTTTGTTCAGAGTTCATCAAAACTCTGTATGTATTTCTTATTTCTTCCATATGTGCAACATGTCCACCCATTTCATAACCCTGAGAGTATTTACTAAATAGTATAAACTCTGAACTTCCTCATTATGCAGTTTTCTCCTTTCTCTTATCACTTTCTTCCTCTTAGGAACAAATATTCCCCCAACACCCTCTTCTCAGACACCCTCAGACTATGTTCTATAATATATGTGAATTTGCACATAAATAATGCTGTACAAAACAGTCTGTGACTGACATGTATAGTGACCTTTCTGGCAAGTATGCTCTCAAGCAAATGATTTGAACACTCTTCTCCTGTCACAGTAGGCTGACTTCAGATGTGTAAATTCCCTTCACAGTGGTGCTGTCAGAAAAACTCATTGTATAGCAGTAAATTATTACTCATTGAACTTTAATTTGAAATATGCTGTGTTTCTCATGTTGATACGACTAGATGCCGGAAAGTTGTGGTTGTCGACAAACTGGAAGCTTTGTAAACTACTGAAGACGGATGATGACGTCAAGGACCTGAAGGGCTGGCTGTCAAATGCCTACACAAGCCTTGCGATGATCAACTACCCATATCCGAGTGACTTCCTGGTACCAGTGCCTGCCAAACCCGTCGCAGTGAGTGGAATATTGCGTCCTTGTTGTTATTCACATCTGTGTTTTAATAAAGAATTCGCACAGTCAAACCGACAGATGCACTAATGCTAATATTATATTTTTATGCACAATTTGTTGTAACACAAACACGTTTTGATCTGTCTTAATCGTCTTCAGGGAGTTGCTTATCATCAGTAAGGCTTATATAAAAACATAGATGGATTATTGAATACATTAGAATTTGTGCATAAAATATTTGCAGGTATGGCAGAACTTCACTTATCAGGATGCTGGCTATCCGGATTGCCAATTATCTGGACCGGTTTAGCCTTGCAGACAAATTTGTCGAAAATTCTACAAAACTAACTTGCCTTGAAATTGTCAGTTATTGGATCAAGTTATGGTTACTAGAACTTCAAATCAGGAATGTTCGAAAGGTTTAGATGCAGGTACATACTGTAAATAGTAACAGGTGAACTTAAAACTGCCTGTGTAGCCTATTTAAAAAAAAAATTCTTGTTATCTGGATTTTCTGCATATCTGGATGACTCACCATCCCAATTAATCCAGATAAGTGGAGTGCTACTGTATTATAAAATTTGTTCATAGTAGTGCAGAACTGGTCCATAAGATGCAGTTTGTAGTTCTGTAGGTTTTTGTAACAGTCCACATCAGGAGGATTTCAAGTTAATGTTTTGGTAACCAAAACAGTACTGTAAAAACCTATAAAACTATATGCTCTGCATCTTGTGGACCATTGTCCACTGCTAAAAACTAATTTTATAATATTTACAGACATTTTATATACAAATATTACTGTACCCGTATTTAACCCTTTAAATGGCAAGTTAAATCCCATCTGTCCTTTGCCAGCACTATTCAGAGCTCACCATATTCTCCATGTTAGCATGTAAAGGGTTAATATGCCATCTAAGTTTCTATAAACGTCTTACTTATGTTGAGTTAACTACCTGAAATTGATAAAGATAGATCAAAACATGTTAGAGTTATTTCAAATTGTGTGTAAAAGTTGATATTATTGTGGAAATATTGTACCCTCTCAGCTTGAAAACTTCTGAACATTTAATTTGATAATTTTATAACAACTGACCTATGCAGTAACTAATTAACTGATTGATGTACTAACTATGCTAATTAACTAACGGAATGACTAAGTAAGTTATGAACACAATAATTAGAAAGTTAACTGAGTATGAGATTTCAGAAGAGGTTGATTATTACCTTGTGGATGAGAGAGGAAGCAAGTAAGAGGAATGGGAGAAAACAGCATAATGAGGAGCTGTGTGTTCTTGGGAGAGTTGAAGAGTGCTTGCAGAATTGTTTGTGGAAATCCTGAAGGAAGGAGACTGCTTTGAAGACCTTGGCATGGAAATGAAAATAATATTAAAACACATTATTAAGGGGAAAAGTGCAAGGACATGGGTTCAGTTTATCAGGTTCTTGTGAACACAGTAATGAATCTGCAAGTTTGACAAATCACTTGTAATTTCATCTGTCATAGCAACTATTAGCTTCTCACAAAGAGAGTTTTTCTCATTTGGATCTGGTTTGCAAGTTAATCATTAAATTTGAGACATTCGTGACCATAAAATGTCAGAATAGAAAGTAAGTGAATAAATGTTAAGTAACTGCATCATAAATAGGTAACCAATTAAGTAAGTGTCCAACCTGTTCCAAAGGATTTCCAAGCAGCTTTTCAAAAACTTCTGTGCTGTGGAAGATGAAGATCCAGCAAACTCAGCACAAATTCTTGCCACAGGACTCAAATCCAAACCAGCTCAGTTTTGTTGAAATAAGACAAATAGTGAATATTTACAGAAATTTCAGTATAGAAAATTATGGAATGTAGCTGCTTGAAAGGCATATTATCTGAAGGAAGTAGCCTGTAGAGATGTAAAACAAACTGTACTTTCTTAGGATTATGTCTGGTGGTCTTTGAATCTTCAGGCTGCTTTCTCACCAGATGAATGTAATGTACTCCTCTGTGATTTATTTGTTTCCAGCATTAAGAAAACAGTTTGACTCTTGGGCATGTTCAAAGTTTATTTATTTATTTATTTATTTATTTATTTATTCATTCATTAATTTGTTCACGCATTCACATTCCACGGATCCTTACTAGGTTAGAGAACAATATGGATATAGAAATGGTCAACAGACAGTAGAGTAAGCCACATCAATATATGTAAGTAATCAATAATAATCAACAATAAATAATCAGTAATAAGTACTTGCTGATAATTAGCAATTGTCACAATTATATTTACATAAATGTCTTCCAACATTCCTTCTTCCGCAAGGTCAGTATTCTATTCCTATATAATCATTGATCCCTTCTACTTGGGCTGCCCATTATCTTCCCTCTTTCACATTATCCTCTATTGCGTTTGCTACACCAAGCTACAGCTGCTCGGTTTATGTTCTCTGTTTGTATAGGCAATGTGCACTCGTCTGCCAGACCCTTCTTTTAGTGGCAAAATCCTTCTGAAGTCACTCTTCAAAGCAGTCACTGTCTATTTCAACTACACAGGCAGTGCCAAATGTCTGGATGTAGGTACTCAAGCTAGTACAAGTCTAGGAGACCTTGGCTGGGACTTTCAGGTATGACCCTGTGTTATACATGTTTTTTTTGCAATATAGCACTGCAGAATTGTGCCAGTAAACCTTGGTAAAATGTTCATGATTAGAAAGTTCTGCAATCATAACATGAAGTATTCATCAACATAATTAAAAAGTGGAGTGGGGGGGAGAGGGTAGGTAGAACTCAACACATTTTTAACCACAGCGTTAGGCAGGCACGAATGGTTTAGTATCATGTCCTGACTGCTTTAATCCATGAGAAACAATCACCACTAGCCATAGGATGTGAAAGCTCTTAAGTAATAATTTAGAAGAAACACCATTAAAATGTATTTACAAGGAAATCACTGTAAAAAAAAAGAAAGTCACAAAAGGGAAAAACCTTACATATGTGTGTACAATTTGTTAACTGTATGGCTTGCAGTTGCTTATAAAAATATATTGAGTTTGATGAAATTGACAATGTGAAGACAGGGTTCAGATTCTGCTGTTGTGTTGCAGGCTTGCACAGAGATGGTAATGCCCATGTGCTCAGATGGCCACAATGACATGTTTGAACTTGAGATTTGGAATTTTGCGAAGTATTCAGATGAGTGCTACAAAAAATGGAAGGTTCGACCAGATGAGTATCGTGCCGTCAGAATGTATGGTGGCAAGGACATCTCCACTGCTACCAACATAGTGTTCAGGTAAGGTGTCCCTGCACTAATTGTGTGTGGCACTGAAATTGGAGGTCTAGTGGATGGCAATACTGCTTTGTATTTCAGACATCCTAGGTTCAACTCTCAGCCTAAGAGACAGGCTGTCTTGTTCAAGCGGTTTTGTGCTCTTCCTCAGTCCCTCCAAACAACTTCCAAGCTAATCTCTCAAATCAGGCTGTGAATATTTCCTTCCACATCCCTTCCTGTTACACAATTGCTGATCATCCTGCTGGTAGTGTCTTTACATAACACGTAATTCATTAATCACCATGCTGTGAAGATGTATGCAGGCGGGGAGACATAATGTCACATATTTGTAGTTTCGGCACTGACATATTCTGCTGTTTACCCCTACATAAAACAGAAAATGCCTCCGGTGCCCAGTGGATTGATTGCAGAATCAGTCTGGACATGGTGCAGAAGAGAGATATCCCTGTTTCTGCATGCAATAGAACTCCAGTCATCCAACCTGTAGCCAGTCACTTTAGTAACTGAGCTGTGGTAAAATGTTTCAGAGCCATTGTTATAAAAATGGTTTAACATGCTACCAAGTGGGATGGATTGTAGTATGTAGAGCAATAGGTATGCCTTTGACATGGCATTGGTAATAGATGTCAAATTACCATAATTTTTGTTTATTGCTATTTTATTCAAAAATAATTTTCACCCATTCAGAAATGGGAGGATAATGGTAAAATTGGTGATGTGGGCCAGGTTCATTCATTCGGTGAAGGGACCAGTAATGGGCGCTTTTCAACACAGGAATGAATGGCTTGGATGCATGAAAGCCATAGTTACTACAGTAATGGAACAATACCAGTTTTGAAAAAGAAATATGCTGCATGAAGTTAGTTTAATCAGTTAATTTTGACTTCTCCTTCCTTGTGTTTCCACTTGGGTCAGAGCAGTTAATACTGACCTGCTGTTGTCATCCTTACCTTATTTACCTGCATCATTCCTGTTTGCATTCAGTCGCTGTTGTATAGCAGATAATCATAGACCACATGGGCAGGCATCAGCCAGCTGGCTAGACGAAAGACAAATATCTACATTCTTTGTGGGCTTGATATCTATTTTCCTGATGACAGGAAAGTGAAAATAATCATGCTGTCCATCGGTTTAGTCTGAACAATGGTGAGCGCTTGGTACCTACAGATATGCACAGTATGCTAAAATAAAGGAAGTCTTCAGGGATGTGATGCTGTATTGTTTGGAACATAATTCCTGATATTTTGAAGGATCTTTGTGCCTTTGAAACATAAGGAGCTATCTCATATTTCAGAGACCTACTCCATCTTCTGCATCAAGTGTAATGTGCCCATATGACCACAAATCACACATCCATATCTCAATCGATCCTAACTGGACAAGGTGTCCCATTTATACACCAGGTAGGAAGAGACAATGTATTGATGGATATGAACAAAATGCTGCAGAGTGGGGACCACCATCATGGTACAGCAGTTGGCGTCTGTTCTACTGCATGCAGTCCTGCATTACGCAAGACTTGATTGCCACAGAGCAGACAGAACAATTGGTTGCTATATAGCAGTGCAGCTATGACCAGGTTCGTAAATTCTATGAGCAGGTTCTTTGTTCACCTGGACATTCTGTATCTCAATAATGTGTGGTCATTCTGATGAAGAGTGAGCAGGTCTCTGCAACGGTTCTTTTACCTGCCATGAAGGCTTCCCCTGTTACAAAGCAGAGTAGTTGAAGTTGCTGTCTTATTTGCTATCTTTCTCAGTAATGGCCTACTGGACCCCTGGTCAAGCGGCGGCGTGCTGTATAACCTCTCGAGTTCTACTGTGGCCGTCATCATACCTGAGGGTGCACACCACCTTGATCTGCGAGCCAGCAACCCTGCTGATCCTGTCTCTGTCCGCACGGCACGTTATGTTCACCGTAAATTTATACGCCTCTGGCTTCGGAACCATAAGCTTTCAGAACATGTGGCGCGTGGTGGTATGTAGTGGCTGCTGGTAGTTTCTGTTTTGCATAGGTTGTATGTACAGAGACATGGACAAAGGATCAAAATGTGTATCATTGCTGGTACCATTTTATCACTTGCCAGTCTTGTGACTTTATAAACAAAAAATTAATGTCATTCTCTTGTAGGTAGTTTTATAATCCATGGAATTTGCTTAATTCTTACAGGACAAGATTAAAACATAAAAAACAGAAATTTTAACGCATTTCCTGCCAACCCTGGATATCCCCACAATTTCTGTTCCCTCCTCCTTGAGATGTCTCTTATTGACACACAACTCTTCTGGCCATCAGTGTTTCTGAGTGAATAGTGCTAAAGGCTACCCGTCCTTGCCTTGCACACTTTGAGGGCTATGCTGTCATACTGTCTTGTTCACAGCTGGTAACTAACATCTAGAAAGTTCTGGATTCAGGTTTTCAGGTATGTGATACGTGAGTTTCAGTGTGTGGTTCCTGACACTTCAAAGGAAAGTAGTGCCTTCATTATTCCTGGACTGCTTGACTCCTGAAGATGCAGGCACTACATTCCTTCAAACGTAGACTAACAGGAGCCCAAATTAAATTCCGCCTGATAACAGCTGTGTAGATGAAAGTTTTGGGGACAAAACATGTTAACAGACATTCACCTTCCCATTACACATTCAGTTCATGTACTCTGAATAAACAAGGCATTAAAAGGCTCAAGTAACAGATTTCTGCTTCATATGTCAATACTGTTGGAACAGTACCTCAAATTAGGCCATGACGGCTTCCTTCCACATCCCTTCCAATTCATTATTCACTATCGTCCTACAAGGGGCACAAAGGGCCTAGGTGCATTGGGACCGTAAGGGCTTGAACAATAAGCCAGTATTAACAGTTTAATAGAAATCAAATATGAAAATATTATATATTGCTAAACAATTTGAACAATATACAAACCTCACATCAGTAAATTCATAAGTGAACATGACATACATGCTACAATCACAGATAGAGATATCCCCAAATTTACATGACAGTGCCTTCCGAAGCATAGCTGCATAATTCAAAATATAATGCTCATTGTCATCACTCCTTTGGTTTTGCTGTCTTTATTTAATTTGCACTGAAAAATGTGTAATTCAGTTATTTACACAATGCAGTTCACTAATTTACTTTTCGTGAATCCTAATGTTTTTGGCTTAGAGACCAACTTCATTAAACTAGTCTTCACTTAAAAAGAGTTTAAAAAGTCCATGAAATCATGTTAATACAGAATGTGCACACCAATGAACATATGTGTACAAACTGAAACAGCACAACTGGGAGAGAACTGAAAAATCACATTATGTTGCTGTGAAGTTGTCCCTGTGTTTAATAAGAATCCAACCATAAAGATGTATCTACATAGTGGATGTAGGTTCCATGTATTCTTAGCCTCAGTCCTAGATGGGATTGTTAGGCTGCATGCCCCAGCCACTTTCTTCCCTGGGAAAGAGCCACAGTACTGTGAAAGTAAAGTGATCCCGTTACAGGCCCAGTGTGGCCCAGAGGGTAGGTAGAGTTATAGCTCCACTCTTCCATGACCACGACACCAGAAGGAGGTGAGTGGTCAGCAGCACGCCCCGGCCACACTTTACCCCTGGGAAAGACCCAGTACCCATTTTACGAAAGGCGGGGTGGGCCCCAGGGCCGGTCTGCATGGGCGGAAAATCTCATCCCCACCGGCATCCGATCCCGGACCGTCCAGCCTGCAGTCAGTCACTATATTGACTGAGCTACCCGACACACCCACAGTACTGTGGAGCTAAAAAAACCTTTTGCCCTTGCCAGAAATCGAATGCTGATTCATCACACTACTTAAAGTCTAAATGATATGGTGGTTAATTAAGCATAGGGAAAACTTTACCTTTTAACACTGTGCTGGCAATGTTAATGTGTATATAACGATTTTATGGTAGGCCATAGCAAAAAGTGGATATCAAACAGTTGCTGCACAATAACATCTAAGATTTCGCCATTTTGAATGCAGCAGAATGCCTTGCTTAATGAGGCCTTATGGTAGTCAACTGGATTCCCACACTACATTCCCAGGTAACAATATATTAATGCAGCCGTTACCACACACCCACATATACAGTTCCCACCTGCCACATGTGGGAATATTTACCAGTCCTTACAATGAGCATACAGTTGCTCCTGTGTAAAGTCAGATGCCATGCCATGAAGATGTATGACAACTGGAGGTACGGGTCCATGCATTCTTAACTTTGGCACTTGATGGAGTGGCTAGCTTCATGCTGTGGACACATGTTACCCCTTGGGTGGGCCTAGAGACTAGGCCCATAGCCTAGTCACCATAGACATAGCTGCTCAATACCATCTGTATAAGTTGCAAAGCGTTAACGTGGTTTTAATTTGGCAAATCTGCTTAAACCTTGGTAATTCCCGGTCTTCTTACTCAGTGACAGATGACAGGAAATTACTCACTTCTGATAACAGGTGCTCTTCTGTATGTACATTTGCATGTGATGGAAGTTGGGATGAGATGCCTCATAATTCGGTAGGCAGGAACCTGCTGTCTCCATTTATCGGTTAGGGTAATCTTCACACATGAAGGGGCTGATTATTACAACTGCATAGACCAGATTTAATGGGCCCAGGACAGGGTATGCCAAATAACTTAATAGTGGGTTCCAAGACGACGACAATGAATTTGTTGTCCAGCTGAATAGTGAATGAATGAAGTAGTACCTCCACACAAAGACTTAAAATTTGAACAACCTAAACATGTTTTTACCAGATTTTTTTACTGTAAAATATGATCATTTTTATAAATTATTTTTTTCTTCTAAATTTGTTGCTAGTTGTCCCATAAAACATGAACACTGGTATGGTGATATCATACGCAAAGGCTATGACATATGAATCTTGAGATGCTTGGTGAGGTCTCTCTTCTCTGCATAGTCTCTGCCACATGAAGAACAGTGGAAACGTTTAATGTTGAGGTGACGCAACATGTGGTCCTTCAATTTGTCGCCACGACTAAATGCTTTATTGCACATGTCACACACATGCTCCTTGACCCCTGTGTGCATCTGCAAAGAAACATAAACAAACTATTAATTTATGACATGTCTGTTAACCCACTCTACACGAACAATGCAAAAAATGCTCGAAAGATTAGAAAAAGAATCCACCAAAGCAGGTTTAAAAATCAATGTAAAGAAGGGTAAGGAGATGCGTATTGCCCTGAACAACAAAGACCCCTTTGCATACACAATGGAACTATTGAGAGAGTGACACAATTTACATATCTGGTTAGTATTATTGACAACACAGGGGGAACTGAGGAGGACATCAAGGCTCATATACGAAAGGCCCAAACAGCATTTAGTGCACTGAACAAGATCTGGCACTCAACAACATATTCAATGCAAACCAAACTTCGCATCTTTAATACAAACGTGAAAGCTGTCTTGCTCTATGGCTGTGAGACCTGGAAAAATTGAAAATATATAACAACTAAATTGTAGTCTTTATCAATAAAAGTCTGAGGAAAATATTAAGAATTTTCTGGCCGGATCAGATAACAAATAATGAGTTGTGGAAGCGCACGAAACAACCAAGAACAGATTTGCAAATCAGGAAATGCAAGTGGGGATGGCTGGGCCATACACTGCAGAAACCGATAGACGACATAATCAGACAAGCCCTAGAGTGGAACCCCCAAGGCAAACGGGGCAGAGGGAGACCGAAGAATACATGGCGAAGAACGGTGCTTGAAGAGGCCAAAGGAGTGAAAAAGACCCGGGCAAAAATCAAGTGCGATGCCAAGAACAGAGTGCGGTGGAAGATTCTTGTGGATGCCCTATGTTCCGCAGCAGAATGATGGGACTATTGATTGATTAATTTATGAAAGTATGTGGAAAGTATGTCACCTTGGTAATTTAATAATGTACACATGGCATAATAATTCTATCATGTTTACTGACCATACTTTAACTTATCTTCAAAACTGTAAGACAAACATAAAAAGTGTATTAGGAACAGAATGTGTGTTTAATTTCTCACTACACTTTTATTTAAAATATTTTAGCTCTGATAAATATGTAGTGAGCTACAAATGAGTTAAGTATGAGATGAATTAAAATCGGTCTTCATGTAGTGTCCATTATTGTTGTTTACTTTTAACCTTTACAGCCCTTGCGTCCTGCCGTCTAGGACGCTAACCTCCAAACGTTGCATTTAATGTATTTATTCAACAAATATAACAAATATAGTTACTGAATATTTTAAACATGATATATACTCTCTGTTTTTTTCTCTTGAAAATGCAGTTTGTTTCATAATTCTAACGTATTTGGTTCCTGTTTTATTCACATTTTATATACAGGATGTGCTAAAATTAAAAAAATAATTCCGGTGCCAAAAGGTTAATCAGAACTGGAATGAGCTGGCAAATATTACTTCAGATCTTCTCAATACATTGACTATATTATGTAGGGCTCTAATCTGTTTAACCTTTTAAAGCCTACTGGTTACGTGATGCACCAACAAGTTTAACATTCAACACCTGTACGTTCTGCCCACACTGTATTTATGTGTTTTGTATTTATCTCAGAACAAACAGCAACTTGTGCCACTTAAATCATAAACTAATTGGTTTTTATAACCGAGATGAAAAGTGTTTACTGCACGGTACAAACTGGGTCTTTAAATAAAGCGGTCTGCGCTTCGTCTGTAAAGGGTTAATGTTGAGCTTTACAGAGGCTCACCCTTTGGTGCACTTTGAGCTGTGAGCTGCTTATGAACTTCCTAGGACATTCTGCACAGTGGTGTGGACGGTGTCCGGTGTGGGTCATGTAATGTTTCCGAAGGTAGTCCGGCCGGCTGAAGGTCTTCCCACACACCTGTCAATACACAAACTGTCTTCATATTGTGGTCTTTAGGGTTAGAGCCCCATGTTGTGATTAGGATGGGTTGGTACCAATGTTTGGAGTAAGAGAAGAATGCACTGCCTGCATCTTCCATTCTGAACTGCAGCCAGTACATTCTTCTGACATGCTGATGCCTACAAAGTTTACCATAGATTCTGAAATGAACCTTCAGTGCTATGAAAATTTCAGAGAGTCTATATACAAACTAACTTTCTTAAAAACCAACCTGACTAAGAAAAATATGTTTTGTTCATTCAGTTAAACACTGACACCTCTAATAAAACACATTTTAACCCTCTGATACCAGAATTAAATCCCTCTGAGCAATGCTGCCTGCCAGAATTTTTTACCGGGGCTTTTAAATTTTAATGCTTACTCTTAGAAAAAAAAAAGCATATCTCATAGATTTTTCCTTCAAATTTAATGCACTAAAATTTTGCACTGTGCTTATGAACTGGTTAATTCAGGAAAAAATGTTCACCTATTTTTATAATAAATTTAGGCCTGTGAATTGCATGCATTATATAAAATGTGGTGTAAACAGTTCATTACTCACATAAATCTGACTGCTGCATAAGGTCTGTGGCAACTTGGATCACTGTTTTATCATGACACACAGTGTTCACAAACAGGGTGATATATTACAAATTTACTTTTGTGTGATATTCTGCGAAACAGGGCACCATGCACAGGCCCACTTCACATCTGGTGCACTGTGCCCTTTCTTTGGCTGTAAGAAGAACACAGCAGCAGAGCAGTTAGGCTGATTTCGCTGGCCATTGTTTGTTATGGCTATTTCTGCTGAGGCTGGCTGCTGCTGCTGTTGTTGTTGTTGTTCCTCTTCTTCCCCAAACTAGTCTTCTAACTTTGCTAGCTTTTGCACCCGATTCCAAGGCCATGTCAGCAACCAGAATTTCACTGATGGCTTCCTCCTTAAGTTTTATTTATTTTTTTCCGGCCATTGCTCCAGACCCACGATCATCTGCCTTGTTTAGACTACTATGTATGACTCGGCACAGTTTCAGAAACATAATACCAGTCAGATATGAATGTCTTCTACAGTGACAGCATAACAGATCTGAAGCAGCTACAATGTGATTGCTGTATAAAAATTCCTGCTATTTGAGGGTGCCCAAAACATTGTTACTAGACTGACTGCTGTATGTTGCATGTTACTACCCTACAACCCCTACAGATTACCCCAGCACTACAAGAGGCATGTCTGTGGGCCCTTCTGTAGCTGTAAACATCGAGTTTTGTGGATATCTCCGATTTTTGAGCATTAGTTTTGTCTGAATTATATGGGTACAGTA
>Ga0123357_10005648_pt1 | contig 15051 bp, 9 predicted proteins | sample TergutEmb28metaG_FD_89873 | JGI IMG/M metagenome (GOLD analysis project Ga0123357, IMG submission 89873) | Embiratermes neotenicus P4 segment gut microbial communities from Petit-Saut dam, French Guiana - Emb289 P4 | ecosystem: Host-associated > Arthropoda: Insects > Digestive system > Gut ...
CGAGGGTCCGTAATAACGTATCACTGGGTTCCCTTCTGCGTTCCCGAGACTGCTTGTTATGCGGCTGCTGGTGTAGGAACTAGTAGAACCGGTCCTATCACTATCACTGCCAAGGCAAGACTCAAGGCAGGCTGTTGTGAGCAATGTTATGAAACTTCGAATTCCATAAAATGTGTTTTTTTTTTATTTGAGGTTATTCGCCCCTTTATGTTATAACAACAATAAAAAAGCAAAACGCGTCTGTCGAACAGCTGTACATTTAAAATCAGGCAATCGGTTACATGTGTCGACTTATATTTATGCCATCATCGTGCTGTATATAGAAATAAAAAAGAAGACTTTTACAAGTGTAATTGTTAAATATTCAGGTTCATATCTCAAACTTAGATCTCAAACAAGTTTGAAATCTGAACTTGAATATTTAGTAACATAAATTGCAAAATTTTTGTCTTTTTAAATTTCAGTATTCAGCCTGATGATGGCGTAACTATAAAGCAAAACATGTAGCTGATTATCTGATTCTAAATAAATAGTTGTGTTTTATGGACATATATTGTTTCTTTTATTGGATTTCTTTACTTTTTGGTCTTTGTAGCATGAATTCCAGCAGGAGTTGTATATGCAGTGCCAGTTGTGGCTGCGTGAGCCCAGCCGATTTGGTGTTACTCTTTACTAGATGATGGTTTGTCTTTCCTCATTGAGGAAAACAAGGGTGTAATTTGTTCCTTTTTGGGTAATTCCCCGGCGGGGAATTACCCAAAAAGGAACAAATTACATTTAGAACACGGCGAAAGCTTAAAAAAAAACAGGGGAGATTTCTGGTAATTACCACTCCCGTATTCGGGGTTACCGGGCCAAATAGGAGGGAAAACTTGTTTTCTCTCCTTTCTGAAAAAATAAAATATTTATATTTTATTTAAAAAACAATCAGACATTTTAAAAAAAAAAGCACGTGGAATCTGTAAAATGCCTACTGGTGAAAATAAGACAAATAAAACAAGGATACATCTATAAAAATATCCAACAAAATAGAGAGATATTGTAATATACAATTCTATGTTTAAAACTTTATGCCTCCAACTTGTTTCGATCTTTACGGATCATCTTCGGGGAGGAGCTACATCAATTAATTATGTGCAAAACAATAATTAAGATTAAATTAATACTTATTAATAATAATTAAGGTAGTTTGTTCTCCGAAAACCAATGAAACATCTGCAATATATTATAAGGCACTACTTACTTTCTGGAAGTCGATGTTACGTTTATTTACACTGTAACGTTACCTCGTTTCTCTTGTGTTGTTGTTCGTGATAATTAACTTCAAGTTACTGAATGCTTCTCCAAGGCATACTAAGTACCGTTGAAATTTAATGGTTCTAAACTAGGTAATGAAATAAAAATATTTGTATCCAGCATTGTGGCCACCTAATACACTTTAAGCAAAATGAAAACGATAAATACAGGCTAAAAATGGAATATGGAAGTCAGACCGTTTACATGTCTTTTCTTTTTATTTTCATGTTTAATTGCACTCGTTGACCAAGCCATGTAACCGCGTTCTTTGTCCGCGATTGCTCTGTCATGAATGTGCAGCATAACGGTAGGGACTATTAGGTTACTGGAGCGAGTTACGGAGCGCTTTGTCTTTTTCTTCGTGGATGTATTGACAGGACTTTTTTTACCATAAATGTCTCTGAGATCTAGGCACGAAAAACTGAATCATAAAAAGACAAGCAATGTTTATAACGTGATATTGAGGCGCGTTCTTGCAACCACAGTTGACGTGGAAACGCAGTGAGTATTACATATTTTGAGAGTGAGCCTGTAGCCTTATTTATCCGGAACACAAAGTACTTACTTCATATTATATTGTTATCTGTGGCCTGTCTGGCTGTACTATATTTTTCCACAATATGTTATAAACGGCACGATTTTCGAAGAACATTTATTGTAATTAAAATGTGTGTTTTGTATATCTCTATAACTTATGTGTGAAACATTTCTCATTCTAACAAGAATGTAGCGACATATTATAAATGTACATAGGTCTTCGTGTAAAGTACCCGTTATTATTGTAGGATTTTAATGAAAATTGAGTTTTCTCAACAGATTTTCAAAAATCCTCAAATATCAAATGTAATGAAAATCCATCCAGTGGGACCCGGCTTCCATGCGGTCAGACGGACAGATATGACGAAGATAATAATCTCTTTTCGCAATTTTGCGAACTCTCCTAAAAACGTCGAAAGGTATGGCGAGAGATTTGAAACGCCTGCCTTTGAATTGGTTGCTTTTTCTGATTATTTAAAACGTCGAATTACCTTGGCAGCCGTGAGATAGACATAAGCGGCTAGTCCATTTTATAGCTTAATGTAGAGATTTACTTTAAGTTATCTTCAATTGTGTTTCCCTACACTACGGAAGGATTATTTCTCTTTATATTAATCCAAATAAAGTCCTGTCTTTTTACAATCAGTCCTTAATGCAGTGTCATTTATACACGTTTATTTTAATGTTGTATTAACAGTGCTAGAGTAAACTATTTATTGACGCTCTAAGAACGTGGGGTATTATTTTGAATTTTGAAAGAAAGTATATATATATATTTCGGACGCAAAATATGCGTGGTGTTAATTCGAACTCAATTCTAGGAGCGACAGCTAAGAATATTACCGAGAAAATCAAGTATGGGTTTGGTCTATGAGTCCCACCCACCCAAGGTTATTCTTTAAATAAATTCTGAGCTTTTCGTGCATATGAAATCTCAATGTAACTCTCTGGTCAATTCACATCTCTCTGTGATAGTTCTTAATGTTCTGAATGTGTCACGATTACAGGATACCAGCAGCTACGAATAAATTTTTGTGAAAAGTGAGTGGCTCGAGAAAGTCCGAGACGTTCTAGGTATGGATTAACTGCTGTCATTTCAACCAGGCCCAAAGCCTAAAAGTATCTGTGCTACCGGCCCAGTTTGAGTCTCGAATGAAGTTCATAAGAACATGGTTACTAGACCAGTGCACTGCCAATCTGCAAATATTGCGAGCCGCAAGCTGATACAGCACGCGGCTTGCACTTAAGACCCTATTCGTATTCCTAATATTGTCGTATACTAGTAGGATATGGCAGGAAATGCACTTTTAGGCTGCCTGAAATTTGTGCATATTAAACGGAACAGTAATGAAGAGCCTTACAGCAAGTGAAACAGCACATGTGTAGAAGGATTTTGATACAGATAGACTACCGTTAGTTGAGGCGATTCTGTAAATCACAATATTAATTCGTATTTGTGGAGTCCCGTCAATAATGACGATCTTGATAATGAAGATTTGGAAGATGACATGTGGGAAGAACTTGTACAGGCACAGTATGGCTTAAATTATTTTGATATTTTTTATCACATGAAAGATAGTGTACTTCTTATTGTCACAAAACCAACTAATTGCACATAACAGGCATGTGAGATAAGCGCACACGATATTCCCTCCTACAGGTTTCGACTGAAGATCTTTGCCATCATGTCTGAAACTTATATAGTTTAAAACGTAATGAAGACAATGTTTATGTAAGCATATAAGGTAAAATGAACAGAAAATGAGTAGAATATTTACTAGGATATAAAATGTTTTTCCTCATAAACACGTCGTGAATAAAGACTATAAAGTTTTCGTGCTACTTGCTGGGGGGTCTGAAACAACTGTAACAAATTTTAAACTATACATATTATCATTTTGATGCATTTTATTTTGCAGTAAGCACTGACTATGTTGTATCATTTTAACCTATATATTCATATAAACAATGGTTTTATTAGATTTAGACTGTAACAGTTTTAGACGTCGCTCCATGATGATGGTTGTCGACCGCCAAGGCAAGTAGACAGGAATATCATGTTATGTATTTACATGCTTTGTATTTTCAAATCGTTGAGGCGCGTTCGGAAGATTGCGAACAACGACTATTAGCAATATCACGTCCGTCCGTCCGAATGAAGCAACTCAGCTCCTAGTGGACGAATTTTCTGGAAATTGATTTTTTTTTTAAATCTGTCAAGAAAGTTCAAGGTTCATTAAAATGTAACAAGAATAACAGGTACTTTACATGAAGACCAATACACATTTTTATCACATCTCGCTCAATTCTTCTTAGAATGAGAAATATTTCAGACATAAGTCGTACAGAAAGTTAAAACACGCGTTTTACATTCAATAACTTACAAAAATCGCGCATTTTATGAGATAATGTGGTGAAATATTGTAGAGCCGGACAGGCCACAGATGACAATATGGCATTTGCGCATTGAAAGCTGGGTAAGTTTGGCTACATACACACACTTTTAGAATATGTAATACTTACTGTTTTTGTACTGCAAAAATTGTTGCACGAACGCGCCTCAATGTTACATCCTACGTACATTGCATATCTACGTAATAATAAGAAGGATTAGGTAAACTCTTTGATTAGTGACTTTAAAACCCGTGACTTAGCTGTAAGGTGTTACCAACATATTGACCAATCTCCGAGTCCATAAAACTGGAAGCGACAAGCTGATTACCCTGTCACAATAATATATTACGCCACCCTCCTATGGCCTCATTACCCACATTTACATTTACCTTATGATGGTAATTGTTCTGATGAACATATGTACACGTACAGACACAAGGTCAAATTAGACTTAGTATTATGGTGTCACAGACATCACTCCTGATATGTAATCGAGGTGTGTTTATTCGAAGTCAAACCTAGACCGTGTCGACTAAAAATGGTTACCGAAGTTTTGGAGGGATTTACTGACCCCATCTTTAGGGTCAAATATTCTTCTTGCACTGCTAGATCAGGAGGGAGGCAGAACGGTCCTCCATTATCACATAAGTTCGTTCTCACCAACACTACTGTCGGAACCTACCAGACTACACGACATGTTAACCCCGAAAACAGTCGTCATTAAATATCGAAGGTGTTTTTCAATATATAACATTTTTTTATTTCCCAAAACTTATAGCACGTTTTACGAAATAAGAATTTTGTCTGAGAGTAGAATTGTAACTGACGGTCCATTTGTTCTTCCGTCCGTCAAAGGCGTGTCATTGAAGTAGTGAAGTGCGCCGTGCAGTACAGCAACGTCTCCGACTCTGCTATAAGGCAGGGCAATCTAAGTAAAGTATTGCAGGTATATTTCTATCTCACAACTATGAAGTGTCCCGCCTGCTCGAAATTCACTCGGAGACAAAGTTTCGAATCGTGTTTAGGTCTCGCCTGCTTGTGTGCTACTTGGATCACTCAGTTACATCCATCAACGTCATTGACATTTTCGCCCCCGTCTGGCGGTCTTGTGTTTAGCTACAAGATCCAGATCTCGTGAGATGTAAGGCCTTGTCGGCTGGTAGTTCGTTACGGGCTTTAATGCACACAGATTTCCGAAAAAGTAGGTTATTATTTTCCAGTTTATACGGCGGTATATTCCTTACGATTTGAATCTTCATCAGCACAGCTTTCAGAACCTCAAGTCTCGCAAATTATCTTTACTTTTTTCCTACCTCTTAATTTAAACTCCTCTATTTTTTCTGTTTTCTTGGAATTCTTTTCTTCTTTGATTTTTACATATTTTTTTCCCAATTGAAAGAACCTGACAGGCTGACACTGAAGGAATATAGGACGTAAACTTATGCCTGTTTATGTAACATGAAGCATATCGTGAAGGTTCTGGCGTATAATGTGAAAATTTCATTTGTGGAATATAATTAATTTGCCCAGTCTGACAACAATTTCGCCTTGAACTTTTCAGCGTGTTTCCAATCAAGCTGCGGCAATTCATCTCTATTACTGTCTGCCTCTTGAGGCCTGGTTGTGAGCTAACAAGCACAAGAGACAAATATTTACGCAACATTTGTATTTTCCTTCGTAGCATCTCACTTCGGACTGCGACAGTGATAACCTCTTTCATTCAGTAGATCAATGAGGTATTTGCATAAGTTACTTCTCATAGATTGCTTTCTCTGTCGCAATGATATGTGGTATTGTTAGACAAACTGCTAAAGTTGGAACAATTGTATTTGCTGTCACATTTCGATTTACAGATTTCACTGGTTAATCCCTCTAAACTGCTCTGGCTAAAATTTATCTTCAATTAACGAAGAGTGTAGACACTTGTTACGACTCAAGGAACGGGCTGTCGCCCAGTCATGAACCATTATACGTGTTTTGTTCTCTGTTTGAAATTCGTAACCCACATAAATTTTTGACCATAGTCTTAAAGAGTTTTTATTTCCTTCAGCGGAGATTGCAAATTCTGAGTAAAAACCAAACGGCAATAATTTAAATTGTTACTCTGAATTCTTTATAGTTATACATACGTGTTTATGTAATTCTGTAGTTTATAATGTAAAAAAGCAGCCTTATAATTATAGGCTCCAATTATATTAAATGAACCGAGAGAGTTGGCTGAGTTGGTTAAGGCTGCTGGCTTTGATGGGGAAGCTTATGTTTCATATCTCAGCAGAGCCAGTGATTAATATGACTGATATATTTCGTGACCTTCCTTTGCCCCTCCAAACACGTTCCGGTAGCAGTAGACCACGATTACTTCCTTCTGCATCTCGTATAATGCACTTAGAATGTCTTCGTTGTAAGTTATGTCGCCTGTTATGATATTTTCCTTGAATATATAATTAGTAAACAAGGGTAGCAAAGACGTGTCATATAAGGTATTAGTCACGTAAGCGACAGTAAAGTATTATGATAATAGAACAGGACACGATTTGGGAATTCCCTGATTCAAAACCTGAGATAGCTTGAACTCAATTACAACTGTTAATTAATCCTTGTAGTAGAGTATATATTTCATTCCAGATTTTAAAGCTGCACAGTTTTGAGGAAAGAAATTACATAAGTACAGTCGCACGCGTTATCTCTAAATAAGCATACAAATAAATAACATCTATTTTGAGCAGGAATCTCATGACAAAACCTGCTTTTGCACGTTACCGCTTCGTGTCAAGATAGTAAGGCTTCTGTGTTGATTCTCATAGCCTCTTCTCCTTGTTCTGGTTAATGACAGCTAAATGCTCTACTTGTGCGCGCCAGATGGATGGACAGGCTACAGGACGGGTTTTCTGCTAGGTCAGTTGCTAGCGCTGGGTACAGTGATCAGAAGGGTTCTACAGTCACTCAAGTTAGTATGAACAGCTGTTTACTGCACAGATTGTGAATGATAGACACATAATTGTGTATAAATGTGAGATTTACAAGATTTGTATTTCATTCTGCAACATTCCCTGGTAAGATATACGTCTGCGATATGTGTGAGTGAACACGATATTGAACTTTATTCTTCCGTACAACGCAGTTCGATGTCTGTAACTTTCTCAGAAGCGGCCATTGTCATATTATTGTAGCAGTGTACTAGATTTTTTCCAGGAAGTTTAATGTGGTTCACACGTAAGTAAAGTGTTCAAATTTGAAGAAGTTTTATTGGCACAGGATCTCCCTAAGATGTACTCAATTCCAAAAGAAGGTGAGACAAGGGATGTTCAATTATTAGAGTTCAGAAGCAAGTTCAGATATTTTTTGGTACATGAAAAGAAACCCCGAACGTCCATAATAATGGGTTAAAATTAAAATATTTTGTGGCACTATTTTGGATTTCGTTTTGCCTTGATCGAAATTTGCTTGTTTCTTTGTCACACATTGGTCTTAAACAGCTACCCCTTTTCAAGTTTCTTCTTTTAGGAGGCTGGAGTCTCCTCAAATAGAACTATGCGCTTTTCTCATTTACGCCATGAGTTCTACATCCTATGGCCATTGAACTTCGGGGACTCAATTCCAATTACTGCCCAGGACGAAGAAGTTTTACATTTTTAGGCACTTTAAACGTATTCACGCCCGTACGGTGCCGGTAAGTTGTGACGAATGAAATGTCCGTACAGTGCACCGATGCCGACGTGCCTGGGTTAAACTAGTTGCCACTATTGGTAGATATAAAAAAAAATTCTACCTCTGAATTCAGGCTGCCCCGCAGTGTAAATGAGATCTTCGCCTTCTGGGATGTTAAGGCAGCGTAGATGGGCAGTTAGTTACCGTCGTTTCGGGACAACTTAACGGTCCCATCTTCAAGAGAGGGATAGGTTGTCCTCAAAAGACGCTAAGTACCAATGTACGTAGCGTAACATCACAAAGAACGACGATGTCGCAACGTTCTATTTGATCAGTGTAGTTTACAAAGAAACTATAACACTGTGTTCATTCAGTGCGGTGCCCTCTTATGTGTGCATGTCAATGCCCTGATGCATTAAATCCGTCAAAAACTGCCATGTTTTCATGGAACTCACTCCAAAATCATATATCATTGCCGCGTTTAAAAGGTGATGATAAATTACGGCTATGAATTCAACATTTTTATATTAAGTTAATATAAATACGGGACTAATCATTGGAAAGATAGTTATGTTCCAATTTCAAACAACAGCTTTTTACCATCACACATTTCAAATATATTGGTTCAGGCCCAGTGCTTTAAGTATTCTTAGACCTGAGTATGGGGCTTGAAGGTGTGACCACTGTCATTGCAGGCTGTGTTTTGTTCTTTGGATGATAGGCGGTTGTTAGTCCATCATGAAGGGTTGGATTTTGCGGGCAGGTCAACTCTTGACTGGGGTAAAGATTTAGAATATATGTTCACATATTTTTACCATCTCTTCAGCGTATATACTTTAAAACAGAATGTTCCGTTGATATATACGTTATCTTTTTATTTCAATTCTATTGAAAGTATTAATATTCTATCCATTTTTGAGACTCATGTATTGTAGTAGTAAAGCTGTCGTGCAAGTGAAATCGCATTCCTCAGTGTTTTAGACACATCAGCATAGAAGACAAGTTTGCAATCATTGAGTTTTTGTTGAATGAACCCGAAATTTTCAAACAAGATTCTTGGGTTGGTGTTGGTGGCTTAATGACTAAATCTTAATGTTTCAGGTACTTATTTACTTATCCTTTATTTAAAGACGCCACCAATCTCACAGACTGTGGTGTCGAGAGTAAAGTTGATTAAGAAGTAATGAATTAGGATGTGGAGTGGACTTGAGGCACTTTTCCGGCTTTAACCTGCAGGGACTGAGGCAACCCAAGAATTTTCATTGATGATAGCTGGTTTTCAGGCTGACATTCGAATCTGAAACTTCCGGATTACGAAGCAGGAGTGCTGCCTGTCAAGACCTCATAAGCACTTTGTGTTTCAGCTCTGCACTGGTTGTTTAGTGACATAGGTCTTTTATGTCAAACAACGTCATTTAATTTTTAGGGAGTTATCCTCACCGCAGTAACATCGTTTGAAAATTGCTTGGAATTTGCCATTATATCTTTATTTTACAGTCTAATATTTGTTTTCTAGTTTCGTAAACGACGATTTTACTGGTTTCTGTGCCCCGGGGGTGTTTATATTACTTGCAATCAACCGAACTGGATTACACCACTAAGGAATCACAAATTAGATTTGAAAAGTAATATTGTCACGTAAATCTATATTTAATTATGCATATTATTAGATGTTGTAAATATAAATATATATATAATGATACGGTATATTATTCCTGAAATATTCAGTGTATAATAAATGGAATATAAATTATGAGATACAATTTTTTTAACCTATTTCATACTTGATAGGAGCCGGGATAGTGTAGTCCGTATAGCGAGTCGCTACGGGCTGGATGGTCCGGTGATCGAATCCCGGTGGGGGAAAGATTTTCCGCACCTGTCCAGACCGGCTCTGAGACCCACCCAGCCTTCTATAAAATGGGCACCGGGTCTTTCCCGGGGGTAAAGCGGCCGGGACGTGGCCTTGACCACCCACCCCCCTCTAGCGCCGAGGTTCAAGAAAGAGAAGAGCTATACCTCTACTCCCCCTCTGGGCCTTCGTGGCCTGTTCTAGGGTGAACTTACTTTTACCTTTACTTTTATTTTATACTTGATAATATAAGAGGTCCAGAAGCCACTTCGTAGACGTAAATTCAGACATTTATTTCTTAATATATCGAGACATTTCGGGTTCTGTATAAAATTATTATTATTATTATTATTATTATATAAATGTGTACTTTCAATGTAAATAGCGCTGATTCATTTATATAAAGCACTCGGTAAACAGGAACACGGTGAAAATATAATTGTGTTGTTTTTCAGCTCTGCACTGGCGGTTCAGTGACGGATCTGGTTCAAGGACTCAAATGCCGCGCTGAAAGTCTTACAGAGGACCAGATAGCATACATAATTAGAGAGACAGTTGAGGTAACGTACATAGGTTTAGCATTGCAAATGAATGCAGCAAGTTTTTCCCAGAGAAACAGTGACTGGAATACAGATTATAGTGGTATGTGTGTGGGCGGACCCTTAAAGGACGGACGGATGGACGGACGGACGAATGGACTCAAAATTCAGATCACCAAAGAATTTTAAGCGTATAATAAACTTCTGCAGTGAGATTAGGCTGTGTTCTGTCTATTTTAGGCGCTTTCGCAGAATTGAGAAGCGCGACAACTTCGTTATGTCTGTCTGTGCGTCCTCATTGAACAACTCGGCTTCCACTAGACGGGTTTTCACGAAACTAGATATTTGAGTAACCGTGGACAGATACACAATTGTCATTAAGATCTGGCAAGAATAACGGGTACTTCGTTTGAATATGAATGCACATATATAATAATATCTCTCTGAATTCTTCTTAGGGCGATAAATTTTTCAGACAAATATTGTGTGGAAAATAAAAACACATATTTCATGTTCAAAGACTTTTTTTCTGAAAACAATGCCTCTCATGAGATATGTGGAAAAATATTGCAGCGCCGAAGAGATCACGGATGAAAATACACTAAGGCGCATGCACTTTGCATGCTGGGTAACTCAGATTAGAGATACACATTTGGACTATGTACTACTTATTGCTCTTTCAAGGCAACAGCCGTTACGCGAAAGCGCATCAGTATTACGTTTATACGTACATTGCCTCTCTTCTTCATATGTGCTTTTAAAGACGAGTTATCAATTCAGGTGAAGCAGCTAGCTGCTAATTTCTGACATTGAGTCACCTTTCCTTTTGAGAATTTCCGTTTCTTCCCGACAATATAGTCTACTGAAGAATGTGTTCAGTATTTCTGAGCAGATATTATGTTACCAAAATATCAGTCCTCAGCTGGTGTTTTATCGATTGCCTGGCAATTTGATGGACCCGTGGTTAGAAGATAAGTGCAGTTCTATGCATGTGTGTATGTGTACGAATGCTTGCGAAGTGTATAAAATATTAAATGTCGAATGACCTGTGTAGAATTCGTATTTTTCAGAGATAGATCTTAGCATTATGTACTTAACCCAACAGAACAGGTTTTGTTTTATTAGTTTTCCCTGAGAGAAAGGTAAACATTTTTACCATATTTTTCTCTGAGGTACGCGCTCTTACACACTAATTGTCATTGCAACCGTTGTACCGGGTTGCTTTCTGTGGGGTTTTTACTCTGAGGTCAAAGATAGAGTTCGTCTTTAGAATGTTCACCGCGAGGTAGGCTCTAAGGCCAAAGAAATAGTTGGACGTAACTCACTCAATCACTCCCTCACAGCAAGGTTATTTTGTAAGTTGGACTTCTATTTACTGCAAAGTAGCCTATAGAGAATAACTGTGTTTATATTAGACACTTATTAGTTGAAACTGTTTTGGCAGGCTCTCATATACCTCCACAGCAACCACTGCATGCACAGGGATGTGAAAGGACACAACATCTTACTGACAGAAGATGCTCATGTGAAGCTTGTGGACTTCGGAGTATCTTCCCATCTTGCTGCGACTCTTGGTCGCAGGAACACCTCAGTTGGCACACCGTACTGGATGGCTCCTGAGGTAACACATCATGCGGAAAGTATCTGTAACTGACATTTTAGAATGTCTTAGGAGCTGGAATAGTATAGTCGTTGTAGGGACTAGTTGTGGGATGAAATGTTTCGGGTTCGAATTTCGGCAGGAGAAAGACATTTATTTCTGTTCTAAAACGATCAGACCGACTCTGGGGCCCATCCATCTCTTATTCAGTGGATATCGCGTGTCTCTGTCGGATACAGCAGCCGGGACGTAAAGTTGACCACTCACCTCCATATTCCGTTTTAATGGCGTGGACAGGGTGTATTTCCTTCATCTGTGTAGAATATTTTATTTCGCTGTAAATAGACATGCTTATTTCATTCTTGTCACATATGTATTTAAATATGGTCATGGCATGTTGGCAGGTTAAAGAGGCTGTTCCTGAAATAATTCTCATATTTAATATGAGTAACTGGGCCAGGTCTAGGTACAAGCCAACCACTTACATTCCCTAGTGACAAATTCTGTAGGTCGTGTTGTACCTGAATTCCCCTACACAGTTTCGTCGTACAGAATGTGGGTGCAGGAAAAATTTGGCTTTAAATTAATGTACCATAGAAAAAACACTGAAACCGTTATGCTTGTTCACGACATTAAAATACAAACATGTTTCCAAATAGAATGCAAGTAACTTAAGCTGATCTATGAATTTTTTTTTCTACTCAAGGTGATAGCATGTGAGCAACAGCTTGATTCATCATACGACTCACGATGTGACGTTTGGTCAGTTGGTATAACTGCCATTGAGCTAGCAGAAGGGGATCCTCCGTTGGCAGACCTTCATCCTATGCGAGCACTCTTCCAGATCCCAAGAAATCCCCCTCCACATCTATTCCACCCAGAGGACTACACCCCAGAACTACTACCTGACTTTATATCAGAGTGTCTGGTCAAAGACCTAGAGGAGCGTCCCTTTGTCTGTGAGCTGCTGGAGCATCCGTTTATGAAGCATGGTGCTCTCTGTGCAGAGAAGGTAAGCTACAGTACTTCCAGTAAGATTCTATGGAAGTTACTGCTACAAATAAGTAAGTTACCTGCTTTCATAAATACTATTTGTGATTAAGTGACTAGGACTACTGCCTCATGTCTGGGAGGTATATTACCCTGACTAGGTCTTCCCCTCGGGAGTGAGGTCTAGTGTTCTTGAAAACTTTCTGTAAGGAATGTGGTCATGAATTTTTTCAGGCCTATTTTTAGTTTCAGAAATATGAATGTCACATGGAGCCAAGTCACGGAAACACTTGTATTTACACATACTCTGTTGAAAATGTATTTACCAAAAATGCTATGTAGGACAGTGCTTTTTGGTGTGTAAAATCCACTTGCCCAGCCAAAGATGAGGCCTTTCTGAAAGTTTAGTAAATATGTTCATACATATATACATACATACATTACATATGTACATATGTATGTACAGTATATACGCAAACATACATACATACATATAATTATTAAAAAATTTGGAGGTATGAATAATTGGTTGGATTTTTATTTTGGAGAAGAAATTTGTAATAAAGTATTTTTTATAGTGTACGAGCAACTCAGGATATTTTGTTGACCTAGAACTCCACACCCTCGAAAAGAAGACACTACATTCCTTTGAAACCTTATAAACCCACTACATAGCACAAAATCCCAGAAGACCAAAATCCTCATCATCAGTGCCAATGAAAAATTAAATCTTGCATAGTAATGTGCTAACCCATAGCAAATAATTAATTAACATTAATTTTGTTACATATGTCCCATCTGAGTATAAACTGGAATTACTGGAGTCATTTTAGTTTTCTAGCGTATTTGTCATCATAACATGTCTTTGTAAAGGAACAGGGCTGATACTGTATGCTAATGCATTATGCTCAGGTTCGTTTGGAGCTGCAGGCAGAAATTTCAAGACAGAGGGCTGAGGGTGGCTCTCATCGACAGCCAGAGGTAACTACAAAACATGGCAAGCTTAAACCAGATCGGAAGTCAAAGCTTCAACCCATGTATGTGGATGACTTGGCAGCTCTGGATATTCTGTCAGAGGTGTGTTGTAAAGATTGTGTTGTTGCCTAGTGCAGATCACTAATAATGACGGAGTTTTAGGCAAATTGTACCAAACTGTACAAAACTTTCACATGGCCGAATGGTCAAAATAGGACTTATCAATCACAAAGTTAGTTTCATTTAATAACATGCACTTTCTGAAAAATTTTAAATATTTTTAACAATATTTGGTATTGTAAATTTTCATAATTTTACATTGTACTCAATTCTGAAAAAAAAGAATACGGGTTCGAATTTCAGTAGCAGCAAGAGATTTTTCTCTTCTCAAGAGAAAGTAAGTGGGCTCTGAGGCCCATCCAGCGTCACATTCAGTAGGTATCAGGGGCTCTTTCCAGAGAGATAGATTGGCCAGGGGTGAAGATGACTACTTACTTCCACCCAGTGCCGAGGTTAAGACAGCTATACTTCCAGGTCACTACACACCTTCTTGGAATGCACAGTGAAAACTTAACTTTTACTTTGCATCAGTCCTAACAGTATGCACTTATGAATGGGCTGGCAGAGAGGCGTTAAAATTGCTGTGAAATTGATATATTAATGAAATATTAAACACAAGACTTCCCTTTTTTTTGTGGACTAGTTTTTTCTACTATTTTTCATAGCAAATTTATATTGCACAGTTCTAATTTTTATTGCAAAGGTATTGATGGGTGTGTCCAAAATTTTAAGAACAATACCAGAGATAGTGGAAACATTTCAGGTCTGACCAAGAGAACCTCTCATACACAATTTTGAATTGCATTCAGATAGACAAAGAGAGCAGAATTTCGTTAAACAGATTCAAATGGACTGGACAAGTGCCGAATTATCTAGATTAATTAGATGATACCTGCACTGACTTCATTTCTTACTGTCAGTTTTTTGCCACTACTCTTATGCTTGGGCTGTAAAACTAATCAGAGGAGTGTTCCATTTGTATATCTCCTTAAACTGCTGACTCAGCATCACAGGGGTCTTTTTCTGTGTCTTCTGGAGTTTTCAAAGGAGAAGAATTTCTTGGAGTAGGAGACAAAAGAATATCCAAACCTCAGCGGAAGAGAGTCTGGGTCTGCACGAATTGAAGCAGAATAAACCCTGGTTTGATGAAGAATGTTTAG
>Ga0123357_10005649_pt1 | contig 15050 bp, 13 predicted proteins | sample TergutEmb28metaG_FD_89873 | JGI IMG/M metagenome (GOLD analysis project Ga0123357, IMG submission 89873) | Embiratermes neotenicus P4 segment gut microbial communities from Petit-Saut dam, French Guiana - Emb289 P4 | ecosystem: Host-associated > Arthropoda: Insects > Digestive system > Gut ...
CATCCTCATCATTGTATGTATAGCGGGATTTATTCACTACGGTGCGGCTCAAACTGCCGGCATTAATCCCGAATTGTTATCGAAACCCTGGCAGGCAAAATGGATTGCCGTTGCCGGCGCTCCAGCAGACGAATACGGAGTTTATCATTTCCGGAAGACCTTCGAGTTAGGCGCCAAGCCCGACAAATTTATCATCCACGTATCAGCCGATAACCGTTATAAGCTGTTTGTCAACGGCGAACAGGTTTCGTTGGGGCCTGCCCGCAACGACATTTACAACTGGTCGTTCGAAACGGTGGATATCGCGCCGCAGCTGCACGCGGGCAAAAACACGATAGCTGCGGTAGTTTGGAATTTCGCCCAATATGCTCCTGTTGCTCAGATGAGTTTCCATCAAACGGGATTCATTGTGCAGGGCGACGGTCAGGCAGAGCAAACAGTCAATACAGGCAATACATGGAAAGGCATTCGCAACGAGAGCTACAGTCCGGTACATACCAATTTGAACACCTATTTTGTCGTAGGCCCGGGCGATCGGGTGGATGCGGCAAAATATCCCTGGGGATGGGAACAGCCGGGATTCGACGATTCGTCGTGGTCTGCCGCCCGTCAAATTACTTCCGGAGCAGGGAAAGGCTCGCGCGATTATCCCGGATGGCAATTGTCGCCCCGTAGCATTCCGATGCCGGAGTTGACCAACGAAAGAATACCGACATTGCGCAAAGCGGAAGGGATAACGATGCCGGCGGATTTTCCCGGAAAAGCAGGAAATTATGTGGTACCGGCTTCGTCGAAAGTCACGCTGCTCCTCGACCGGACGCATCTTACTACCGCCTATTTTAATATGATATTCAGTAAGGGAAAAGGAGCGGAAATCACGGTGAAATATGCCGAATCGCTGTATAATCAAAGCCGGCAGCCGAACGACAAAGGCAATCGCGATCAGATTGAAGGAAAAGTCTTTCGCGGTTATGAAGACCAAATCATTTCCGACGGCGGCGATCATCGCAGTTTTACTTCGTTGTGGTGGCGTACTTATCGTTACATTCAGATAGAAGTGAAAACCGCTTCCGAGCCGTTGGTGTTGAACGATATTTACGGCACGTACACCGGTTATCCGTTTCAATTAGCATCCAAATTTTCTGCTCCGGAGATGCCTGAATTAGATAAAATCCTGACTACCGGCTGGCGTACGGCGCGGCTTTGCGCTCAGGAAACGTACACGGATTGCCCGTATTACGAGCAGCTTCAATATTTTGGCGATACCAGGATTCAGGCGATGGTGACGCTCTATAATACGCGCGACGACCGGTTGGTACGCAACGCTATCAATGATGGCAGACAGTCGATTGTTTCAGATGGAATTACGATGAGCCGCTATCCGAGCAATCTGCATCAGTTCATTCCATCGTTTTCTATCTGGTGGATTGCCACGATATACGATTATTGGATGCACCGGGGCGACGACGCTTTTGTGGCAAAACAACTCCCTTCCGTTCGCATGATTCTGGATTATTACGAACAGCATCTCAAAGACGATGCTTCGCTTTCCTACATCCCCTACTGGTTTTTCACCGACTGGTCTTTCGACGACGGCGAACCTCCGCGCACGCCCGAAGGGCAATCGTCTATCCAGGATTTGCATTATCTCATGGGATTGCAATTAGCGGGAGAAATGGAAAAAAGTCTCGGTATGCCTGCATTTACGGATAAATATGAACAAATTGCCGCACGGATGAAAGCCGGATTCAAAGCCAAATATTGGGATGCCGGCCGGAAACTGTTTGCCGATACGCCGGAAAAGAAAAGTTTTTCGCAACATGCCAATATCCTGGCTATCTTAACCAATGTGGTTGAAGGACAGGAGGCGGCCGATTTGATGGCGCGTATCTTACAGGAAAAAGATTTAACGCCGGCTACCATTTATTTCAGCTATTACCTCAACAGAGCTTTGGATAAAGCGGGTATGGGCAATGATTATTTGAACAGGTTGGACGTGTGGCGCAATCAGTTGGCTACCGGTTTGACTACCTGGGCGGAAACGTCCGATCCTTATCCGCGCAGCGACTGCCATGCCTGGGGGGCAAGTCCGAACATCGAACTCTACCGCATCGTTTTAGGTATCCATTCGGCGGCGCCGGGTTTCAAAAAAGTGCTTATTACGCCGAATTTAGGCAAACTGCACAATGCGTCGGGCTGTGTTCCTCATCCGAAAGGCGATATTTGTGTAAACTATCAAGTAGATGCAACCGGAAATCTGAAGGCTGAAATTACCCTGCCGGAAGGCATTGACGGCAAGTTCGTATGGAACGGCAAAGAGGCTGAGCTTCACGGCGGAACGCAAACGATTGATACGAAAAAATAAGAAATAATTTAATACGTACAAAAATGAAACAAAAAATCTATTTGCCGGCGATCGTGGCATTATCGTTTATGCTGTTTTCTTTTACCCCGAAAAAGAATTCTTTTGAAATAAAGAACGGGCTCAACATCAGCAGCTGGCTCTCGCAAAGCGATAAACGCGGAGAAGAGCGCAAAGCGTATTTTACCCGCACGGATGCGGAATATATAGCAAAATTGGGTTACGACCACGTTCGTATTCCTATCGACGAAGAACAAATGTTTACCGAAGACGGGCAAAAAATACCGGAAGCATTTGCTTTACTGCACAATGCATTGGACTGGTGCAAGGAATTTCATTTACGCGCAGTGGTTGACTTGCATATATTGCGTTCACATTATTTTAACGCCGCAGTAAAACCTTTGTTTACAGACCCCAAAGCACAGGAGAAATTTTATGAATGCTGGCGTAAGATTTCAGGCGAATTGAAAGATTATTCCGTCAACATGGTTGCATACGAACCTATGAACGAACCGGTAGCCGACGATCCCGAAATATGGAACGTCATTGTAAACAAATGCATAGAAGCCATTCGCCAGCTGGAACCTGCCCGGACGATCGTAGTAGGCTCAAACCGCTGGCAAAGTTTCTCTACCGTGAAGGACTTGAGAATACCTGAAAATGACCCGAACATCATTATCAGTTTTCATTATTACGAGCCGTTTTTACTGACGCATTACCAGGCATCGTGGACAGATAATAAAGACCTTACCGTTCCCGTTCATTACCCCGGTCAACTGATTGCGGATGCCGACATGGGTTCGGCCAAAAACCATGCAAACGATGGACGCAAGATATACAACATCGATGTCATTGAAAGTAATTTTATGCAGGTGCTTGAAGTCGCTCAAAAGCACAACCTGAAAGTATATTGTGGTGAATACGGCTGTATCAATGGAGCTCCCTACGAAGATAAAATTCGCTGGTATAAAGATATGTGCACCCTTTTCGAACGGCATGGAATCGCGCGTGCCAATTGGGATTACAAAGGCGCTTTTGCTATCGTTAAAAACGGAGTGCCGCAGACTGAGATGATTCATGCGATTTTAGGGAAAAAATAGAAAAAAAGTTATGTGGCTTTTGTTTCGAAATTGGACTGAGTATGAAGCATAGTTGCAAGATATTCTATTTTTGCAATACGATCGCGTATATGCTCCAACCGAAACAAATCTTTATCCTTCATTCCTACTGTAAATAATTTTTAAGATTTGAAATATATGACATTTTTTCTACCTTTGTCGGTATAATGAAAAAAATGATTTGCTTATGATATAAAGATGCAGATATATATAACGAGACAGCCTCACTGCCCTCCTTCTTGCTTAAAACCGGATCGATCGTTTTCTCGATGATGATAAAACGGTAAGCAGCCATTAAAATAATATACATGCCATTGCGTTTTTGAACGCCATAAATGTCAACCGGTTCCGGCAAGAAGTCTTGATTATCAAAGGAAGTAGCGGTTGGGTGGAAAAGGTAGAAATTTAATACAACGCCTCCGTAAAAGCCAGCAGATTTTCGTAAGGCGTGAATTTGGGTATTTCACATCCGGCACTGATGCAGGCTTTGCCTTTCGAGTCGATGCGGCATTGGTGCACAGCATTTTTCACGTCCGAAACCGAACCGTTGAGCATGATTGCCACCGGATCGACATTGCCGTTGACTAACGAAATCCCGTCGAATATTTCGACCGTGCGTTTCATATTCACCATCCAATCAATATCAATGATGTCCAATTCGAGCGTAGCGATGTCTTCCAGAATCCGGTTGACGTCGCCGCAAATATGCAGGCGGGCTATTCCGCCCGCTTCCTTGATGGCGTCCACGATCCGTTTTTCGTAAGGCAATACTGCTTCTTTGTACAAATTACGGCTAATCAACGATGCCGCCGCATCGCCTATTCCTATGATGTGCGCTCCGGCTTCGACCTGGGCTTTTGCGCACAGGATCGCTTCTTGCGTACATTTTTCCATCAACTGATGAAAAAGCGCTTCACTGTCTTCATCCACAATATCCAACAGACTTCCGTTGATTCCGCGCAAATCGCTTGCTTCCGCCAAAGGGCCTTCCACCCAGCCCAAAACCGGATATTCGTCGCCTTTCAGTTCTTTGAACAACCGGATGGCATGAATCCGGTCGAGTATTCGAACCGACTTCCACGGATCGAACAGTTGCAGTTTTTCAACGTCTTCGATAGCCGGCAACAACACTTGTACCGGATAAGGCAAATCGTCTTCGGGGATAATCAGTTCCGTGCCGAAATCGGCGGTTTCCCGCACCGGGTCGGACATGGTGCTGAGGATGTCGATACCGAATTTCTCCACACAGCGTAAATTAGCTTCCACCATCACCCGGTAATCGGTGCAAAACTGTCCGAACGGTTTGTCGATATATTTCGCAGCAAACAGCATCAAAATATTCAGGTTAGGCACCCGGTCCAACTCGCTCGCCCTGCCGTCCATCATGACGCAGAGGCGTTCAAAAGGCGTAATATTCATCATTGGATCCATTGTTTAGCATTGTTAACGGCCGAATTGGCGTTGTCGCCGTAGCTGTCGGCTCCGATTTCCTGAGCGAATTTCATACTGACGGGCGCTCCGCCGACCATGACTTTCACCTTTTCACGAAGTCCGGCTTCGGTTAGCGCGGCAATCACTGTTTTCATATAAACCATTGTCGTTGTAAGCATAGCGCTCATTCCCAGAATATCGGCATTGTGTTCCCTGACGGCTTGAATGAATTTGCCGGAATCGACGTCGATACCCAAATCAATCACTTCAAAACCGCAACCTTCGAACATGGATGCGACTAAATTTTTGCCGATATCGTGCAAATCGCCCTTCACAGTTCCGATGACTATTTTCCCTGCAAAAACGGAAGAAGAATCGGAACTTTTCAACAGCGGTTGAAGAATCGTCAGCGACGCTTTCATTGCCCGTCCTGCCAGCAGCAGTTCGGGGACAAAAGCTTCCTGCCGTTCAAATTTCCGGCCTATTTCTTCCATCGCTTTAATCATGTAGTTATCAATGATATCTTTGGGAGAAGCGTTTTCTTCCAGCGCCGCATTCGTAAGCGTCACGGCGTCTTTGTGTTTTCCTTTGAGGATTGCCTCGTAGAGGGATTCTAAATTTGTCATATACGTATTTGTTTATTAATATTTATTGAAATTCATAAAAAGCGCTCAATCAGCCGACTGTTTAATCTTCGATCCCCATATTGCATAATATATTATGTAAAGTTCCCCAAGAACGACAAGGGTCCAAGTCCACCTCCAGGCTCCTTGCATGGCGTCGGCAAACATTCCTTGGAAGAGCGGCAGCAATGAACCGCCAATTACGCCAATCATAAATACTCCGGAAGCTACGGAGGTATATTTTCCTAATTTATTTACCGATAGAGTAAAGATAGCTCCCCACATGACCGAATGGAACAGACCCACCGCTACCAGTAACCAGGGATTATTGATGGCAATAGCGAGGATGACAAGCAGTGCAGAGATTATTGCAGTAAAAGCGAGCTGCGAGTTGGGTAATATTTTACTTAAAGAACTGGATATTAACCTGCCCACAAGCATTCCCCCCCAGTATAGCGTAGCCATTAGCGCCGGAATGGAAAAGTTTATTCCGAAAACGGTTAATGAATTCAGACCGAAGAAAGAGAATATCTTCCCTTTGGCTTCGAGTTCCATGGCATACAAAACAAGATTTGCGCCAACGCAGACTTCTACTCCAAGATAGAAAAAAATAGCAATAACACCCAAAGTCAAGTGCCGGAACGACCATACGCTCTTTTCCAATTTTTCTCCTTTTTCCGCTTTTGTTCCGGCTATATCGGGTAGGCTTAAACGCGACATCACTACAGCGACGAATGCAATGACCACCATAAGCGATAGAAACGGAATCTGCAACTGCGATACCTGTACTTTTTCCATGGATAATCCGCCAAAAACAATTCCGGTAACGAAGAAAGGGGCGACTGTTGTTCCAACCGAATTGGAGGCTCCACCGATATTTAATCGCTGAACAGGCTGTGTCCTTTTTACATAACAAGCGGTAAGATAGGGATTGATCACAACTTGGAGAATGGTTGCACCGGCGCCGACAACAAAAGAACCCAGCAGAAAAATAAAATATCCCCAGGGAATTACAGCCGAGGCAATGGTGACACTCGATTCGGGAAATTTCACGGTATAGAAGGAAGATAACCAAAATATACCCAGTCCGGCTACCATGACCAATAAGGCGCGAATCAACGTTTTTTTGTATCCGTATTTAGTCGCCCACCGCGAGCCGGTGCCTCCCATGATCGGATAAGCCAAAAACCAGGAGAAAGAGATAAAGGTAGCAAACGTATTTTTCAAGTCGCCGGCTCCACTCAAGAATGCCGATTTTAATGGTCCTTGAAATTGCCCGTTAGCTGTAGTAAGAAATCCTATAAAAAAGAACAATATGACGATTGTTATAAAGGGCACCAGATAATTGGCTTGATCCTGTTGCTTTTCCATAATACTTATTTTAATTGATTTTGCGCCGTTTCGATAAATGCCAGCATGTTTTCCATGGAGGTATCTCCTTCCACCGAATGGGAAGGAGAAAAAATATAACCGCCTTCCTTGCCTAACTCAAGCAATTTTTTCGATTCGGCGATCACTTCTTCTTTGGTTCCAAAAGGCAAGACCTTCTGCATGGAAAGCCCGCCGTGAAACGCCAGCCGCCCGCGGTAACGGGGAAGAATGGCATAGACATCCATCACTTCGGGCTGAAAAGGATTGAAGCTGTTTAATCCGATGGAAATCAAATCATCGAACAGTTCGTCGACATCTCCGCAGCTATGAATCATGACAAATTTACCGGCTTCGCGTACGCGAGCGTACATCCGTTTCAAACGCGGGAAGATGAATTTCATCCAAAGGTCACGCCCCATAATCAGTCCCCGCTGCTGCCCCCAGTCGTCGCCAAAATAAACGGCGTCGATATCGTATTCCAACGCTTTGTCGACCTGCGCCAGATTATAATCGCAGATCGCATCCAATAATTCATTCACAAAATCGGGATTATCATAAAAATCCATCAGCAGGTTCTCGATGCCGCGCAGCGTCCAGGCGCGTTCATACAGCGAGAATCCAATCTGAAAGCAGCGAAATAAATCGGGCTTCTTTTCTATTTCCGATTCAATATTGTCGAAAAAACGGGGATCATGCGGATTGGGGAAAGTATATTCCCTTAGTGTAGGTTCCGACAAGATGCAGCCTTTAATATCGCCGATATCCTTGTCCACGCTTCTGTCCCACACTACTTGAAAAACATCGCGATACAGGTTATTGCCCAAATAATCGAAAAAGCCGTAGTCATTCCCCAAATTGAGAATATGATTGCCTAACGGAACATCCAAGTCTTCCGTTCCATAATAGTGTTGCAACTGTTCCTTCGGTTCTTGTGTGAACTTGAAAGACCAGGGTACATACGGAGGCTTCTTTCCCTCCAGCACCGATTTTATTACTTCACGTTTAGTCATACAGGTATTATAAATAATGAATTATCTTACTTCCAATTTTACGGTATCTACCTTTACGGAACTGCTTCCTGCCATGATATCAAACATTCCGGGTTCAATCACTTTTTTCATTGCTTCGTTATAAAACTCTAATTTGTCGGGCGTGATAGTAAATGTCACGGTTTTGGTTTCACCAGGATTTAGACTGATTCGTTCAAATCCTTTCAATTCCTTTACCGGGCGAGTGACGGAAGCTACCAAATCATGAATATACCATTGCACGATTTCATCGCCTTTCCTGTTTCCCGTATTGGTCACATCGACCGAAACCGTAGCCGCTTCTCCGGACTTTACGACGGAAGGATTGATAACTAAATTTTTATATTCAAATGTGGTATAGCTTAACCCATATCCAAAGGGATACAAACAGTTTCGATCGTCTAATACGTACTTGACGGAAGACGATGGCTTTCTGTTGTAGTAGGCCGGAATCTGTCCCGCTGAAACGGGAAAAGTAATGGTCAGCTTGCCGCTTGGGTTTACGTTACCGAACAGGACGCCGGCTACTGCCGTTCCGGTTGCTTCTCCGGGATGCCAGCATTCGATGATAGCCGGTATATTTTCTTGGATGTAATTAATAGCGATCGGCCGTCCGTTGAAAAGCAAAACAACGACCGGTTTGCCGGTTGCGTACATCGCTTTCACTAATTCGTCCTGTTCGCCCATTAAATCCAACGATGAAACATCGCCTCCACCTTCCCGTTCCTGACAGATATCGGCATTATCGCCAATCGCCAAAATAATGGCATCGCAAGTTTTTGCCACATCGACCGCTTCTTTTATCAGTTTCAGGTTTCCTTCACGGCTATAAGCTTCTACTTTGCCATACGATACTTCTTTCGGTAAATAACAGCCTTGGGCGAATTTGACACGGTCTTTACCCAATTCCTGCTCGATTCCTTCCAACAGGGTCGTGGCTCTTTCATTTGTTCCGGCATAGTTTCCCAGATGTAAAACGTTTGCATTCGGCCCGACCACTGCCACTTTTTTCAATTTATTTTTATCCAGCGGGAGCGTATTTTTATCGTTTTTCAGTAATACCATTGATTCTTCCGCTGCTTTTAACGCCAGGTTGCGGTGCGCTTCGTTGTTAATAATGGCATTGGTCTTTTTCGGATCTACGTAGGGATTGTCGAATAAACCGAGTTCAAATTTAAGTCTTAAGATTCGCTTAACGCTTTCATCAAGCAATGATTCCGGTATTTTTTTATCTTTGATCTGCTGTACCAGCGTCGGATAAGCCATGACCGGAGGCTCGCTTAGATCAATATTCACTCCGGCTTCCAGCGCCAACCGGGCGGCTTCTTCCCGGTCGTTGGCAACATGATGCTTCAAAAAAAGTTGTTCAACGCCAAAATAATCGGAGTTGACGACTCCGGTAAATCCGAAATCTTTACGTAATACATCCTGCAACAACCATTTGTTTTTATGCGACGGTATTCCGTCGATCTCATTGTAAGAAGCCATAATAAACCGGACATTGGCTTCTTTCACAGCAGCTTCGAACGTAGGCAGGAACATGGAATAGATCTCCCGCTCGGAAATATTTGCCGAAGCCTGATTGATGCCGCCTTCCGGCTGACCGTGTACGGCAAAATGTTTGGCAGTAGCCGCTACATGCACGCTGTCGATTTTTTCGCCATCGCCCTGCAAGGCTTTGATGAAAGCAACGCCCAAGCGCGAGGACAAATACGGGTCTTCGCCGAAATTTTCGTCGGTACGTCCCCAACGCGGGTCGCGAACAATGTCTAAGTTGGGAGAAAACACCTGATGAATACCCAGCGCTCTCGCTTCCTGAGCGACTGCGGTGTATATTTCGCTAAACAGTTCCGTATCCCAGGTCGAGCCAAGCCCGATAGCCATCGGGAAAACCGTGGCGTTTTTCGCTATCACCCCATGCAGCCCTTCCGAGTTGATTATCACAGGAATCCCCCAGCGGGTATTCTCTATAAAATATTTTTGAATACGGTTGATTTCTTCGGCAGCCTCCTCATAACTTTGAGTGAGTGGCCGTCTGTGCAACGAGCCCAAGCCGTAAGGGGCGTATTTTTTAGCGCTGTCGGGAGAAAAAGCGCCTTCTGCACCCATCATCGTCCAGGCGCTCAATGTCTGGGCGACTTTTTCTTCCACCGTCATTCTGCTTAAAAGATCGTTCACCCGCCTTTCGATGGGTGCATCTTTGTCCTTGTAAATCATTTGATTCTGTTTTGAACATGAAAACAAAATCAAAAACATAGTAAAAAGAAATGTTACTTTTTTCATTGGCATCATGGCTTCATTGTTACAATTTTATTGTCTCGAATAATTACTAATTCTTCGTTTTTTGCCTTTTTCTCTGCGAGCAAATTTTTGTAAGAGAGATCAAGGCCTTTGAGGATTTTATTCACTCGTGTATTACTTTCCTTGTCTTTGACTGTCATCATAATAATGTTTCAATAAATTATATTTATTCTCATTTAAAACGGATATATTCATTTTATTTATTTTCTTTGCGATAAGTTCGTGTTTCCCTTCCGAGTTATCGAAAATTAAAACTTCGTCTACAATCGGTAAGTAAATATCAAACAAATTCCAGATTCCACTTACATATCGTCGTTCTATAACGGTTGTATCTATAGTATGCCCACCTTCCCCAACGCGTTTTTGCACCCTCTTCTTTGCCAGCTCAACGGTTTGCAACCAGAAAAATAATAAGGTCACAGTATATCCTTTTTCTTGAGCTTTGAAGATAGTTTTTTTATAGACTTTTGATGCTAAAGTAGTTTCAAAAGCAAACGAAGAATTTTCATTCAGTAGACGGTTAATCCTGTAAAGCATAATTTTACCTGCTTCAATCGCCGTTTTTTCAGGCTGAAACGGCGACAAGCCTTTGGCAATTTCATCGGCATTGACAAATTCGTGACAATCCAGAATGTCAGGTAAAATTGTAAATGAAGCCGTTGTTTTTCCCGCTCCATTGCAGCCCGCTATGATATACAGATTCGCACTCATGCTACAAAGGTACAAAATTTTCGTATAGCTGCCGTGATAAAGTTTCATCTCGTACCTCCATTCTTATAACAAACTTCATACAAATCCAACAATGTATAATACTCATTGTCGGTATGTAATGCCCACCAATGTTTGTGCAAAAAGTCAAGTCCGCCGTATTGTTTCAAATAGCGGTAGGCATCAGAAATTTTCATTTTAAACGCCGCTGCAAATTCAGGAATAATAAATGAGATAAAGCTGATTTTGTCGCTCGTTTCTTTACTTAACACTTGTGTATTCATCATCTGATTCGTTTAATTTTAAGATTTGCAAAGATAGCACTTTTTTTAGTTTAAAACTCACTTATTTTGCGGCACATTGTTTTTGTATAGAAACAATTCGCAATTGTTTATGTCAGTACGTTATCATGTGGTGCAAAGAAAAAATCCTATGGATTTAACAGCGCCGGAAAAGTATTATTTGAGAGCAAAAAGTGTAGGTAAAATCGATCGCGATTACCTGATTAAAGACATGCTTCGCTATGTTTCGTTAACACAGGAAGAAGCGTCGTCGGCCATCAATTATCTGTTTGAAGCAATTCCCCGCTTCCTCAAGTTGGGATTTCGCGTCAGTTTGGGAACTTTGGGTTCATTCAAAGCGACACTCAACAGTGAAGGATCCGAAACGCTTGATGAGGCAACGGTCGATAAAGTCAAACGTATCCGTTTACGTTTCGTCTGCGGGAAGGAGCTCAAAGAGGACATCGGGAATAGCTCGTTAGAGAAATTTCCGTCGTAAAGGAAGAGGCACACGGTGAAAGGTGCACATAGCGCCGTGTACCTTAAGCATACTGTTTTTCTACATCAAATGGTTTGCCCGAATCATCGACAACATTATCGAACGGCACCAGCTTCTCCTGGAGGAAATCCTGCAATTACAGCGCGAACTGAAAAGTATGATTGAGAACAGGATGGATAATTTCAGGGCGGGCTTGTCCCGTAATCCTCTGAAGAAAAGTAAAAAGAACGCAGATGACGCGGATAATGCGGATTTCGCAGATAATACATAAATGAACGGAAGATATGGTGGAACGCATCTTGCGTCCGTATTATTGGGATCGCTGGCAAGCCGACCGGATTGATTCGCAGGCCTTGGCTAATATCGTAGTCGATTGGGTATGGGGCAGCGGTGGTGGTGTTGGCGGTGGTAGGATGGAAGAGGTGGGGGCGAATGACATAGCCGTTAGGTTAAGAGGCGAAATTCATATCCCATGTTTCTAATTCCCGTAGGGAATATCTCTCGGTAGAAAGCAAAGGATAGTAGAATACCTTGCATGCCGATAGGTATGCAACCTTTTCTATGGATACATTCCTATGGAATGCAGGTGTTACGTGAAGATGCCATTTTCTACCGAGAGATATTCCCTACGGGAAAGGAGATACGTTATATAGTTTGAAATTCTATCTAACCAATATTCATTTCATATTCCTTATAAAATTTTTCTTCTCTTAATGCATTATATTCAGTAAGGATTAATTTCCAACTATTTTCTTTGAAGATTGAATACTCGTTCTTTTCATTACTTTGACTATTTTCTTCCCCGTAATTTGGAACAGTATTTCGCGTTAAAGCAATCCCTAACTTTAAGCCTTTTGAAATTTTTCCAATATAAGGTAAAATATTAATTCCTTGCTCAATGATACTTCGATTTTCTTGATAGACGGCATCTTCCTTTTTGTATTTTAAATAAAACAGCAGATAAAAAGTTTTTTGTGGAGAAATTTTTTCTTTAAAAAAGAAATAATAAATCAATGCTAAATGGCATTTTGTTAGATTCTGATTCTGACTTTGAATGGTTAAAGCGATTTGTTCCTCATAACTGCTAATCGTATTACCGTCTGAATCTTTTTTTTCTACTGCTTCCTCAATATTTAAATATTCATTTCTTACAGAAGCATTTATTGTAATCACTTTTTTCAGCAACTCATCGATTATTTTGTTTTTCTTTTCTTTTGTTAAATTTTTAATTTGATTTTCCCACTTATCAATGATGTTATTTTTCACTCTTTCAAAAATAAATTTCATTAATTTTTCATCAATATTATGCAGAGTAGAGTCGGTTAAATAAAAGGCTTTCCATAGCAACGGCTCAAATTGAATACGAATACCCAATTTTGAAAAGGCTTCCTGACATTCAACAACATGAAAATAGTTTTGAAATTGTGATAAAAAATCCTGCGCTTTGTATTCAATATCAATTTCTCCTTGAAATTGCATGGAATGTAATTCTCGAAGAATAGATGGTACGTCTATGTTTTTATCTCCAAGGAAGAGTAACATTATCTTTGAAAAAACAAAATTTTCAGATTCTTTGAAACAAGTTCTTGCTTTTTCTTTGTTCCCTGCTAAACGATACAGATGTCCTAAATAATAAGAATCAATTGTTTTTTTCTCTCTTTCTTCTAATTCATTTATAGCAGCATGAAGTATTGCTTTCCTTTCTACATTTATGGTAAATGCCGTTTGAGCATAATAAAATAACTCTTGCGACGACAGAGAATATTCACCCGTATCTAATTTGTCATCAAAAATATCGAAAGCCGAAATATATCCTCCTAAATGGTAATATACTATGGATTTTATTCGCCATAATTCAAAAGAATCCATATTCGAATTTTCAAAATACTCAAACAAATTGGAAAAATCAACTATTTTCGACACAGCCGACTCATAATAATCAAATAGATGTGGAGCAGCGTCAATATCAAATTCTCCATATAAAGTAATGATATTTAGCGGGTGTTCTTCAAATATTTTTAGTATTTCATGAATGTATTTGATTTTAACTTGCTTTATAGACCAATAGAGATAAGTATTCATATCGGTGAATTTTTCTGATGATTTTCCTAAGCGACCATAAACAGAACCTCTATTAAAGTAGGCTAAGGCAAAACTATTATTAATTTCTATTGCTCTGGAATATTTGATAATGGATTTCCTAAATAAAGCTTCGTCCTGTTTGATTTCGGCTAAATAGGAAAGCGCAGTACCCCAATTATAAAAAGCGAAAGCGTGGTCGGGATTTAATCGCGTGGCTTCGGCATATTTTTCAAAGGATTCACGGAATAATGCCTCATCTTGTTTGATGGTGGCTAAATTGGAAATCGCAAGTCCCCAATTATTAAAAGCGGAAGCGTCGTCGGGATTTAACCGGGTGGCTTCGGCATATTTTTCAAAGGATTCACGGAATAATGCTTCGTCCTGTTTGATGTTGGCTAAATCGGAAATCGCAGTTCCCCAATTATAAAAAGCGGAAGCGTCGTCGGAATTTAATCGAGTGGCTTCGGCGTATTTTTCAAAGGATTCACGGAATAAAGCTTCGTCCTGTTTGATGTTAGCTAAATAGTAAATCGCAGTTCCCCAATTATTAAAAGCGGAAGCGTAGTCTGGATTTAATCGAGTAGCTTCGGCATATTTTTCAAAGGATTCACGGAATAATGCCTCATCTTGTTTGATGGTGGCTAAATCGGAAATCGCAAGTCCCCAATTATTAAAAGCGGAAGCGTAGTCTGGATTTAATCGAGTAGCTTCGGCATATTTTTCAAAGGATTCACGGAATAAAGTTTCGTCCTGTTTGATTTTAGCTAAATCGGAAATCGCAGTTCCCCAATTATTAAAAGCGGAAGCGTAGTTGGGATTTAATCGAGTAGCTTCGGCATATTTTTCAAAGGATTCACGGAATAATGCCTCATCTTGTTTGATGGTGGCTAAATCGGAAATCGCAAGTCCCCAATTATTAAAATCGGAAGCGTAGTCTGGATTTAATCGAGTAGCTTCGGCATATTTTTCAAAGGATTCACGGAATAAAGCTTCGTCCTGTTTGATGTCGGCTAAATAGCAAATCGCATTTCCCCAATTATCAAAAGCGGAAGCGTCGTCGGGATTTAATCGAGTGGCTTCGGCGTATTTTTCAATGGATTCACGGAATAAAGCTTCGTCCTGTTTGATGTTGGCTAAATCGGAAATCGCAGTTCCCCAATTATTAAAAGCGGAATCGAAATCGGGATTTAATCGCGTGGCTTCGGCATATTTTTCAAAGGATTCACGGAATAATGCTTCGTCCTGC
>Ga0123357_10005650_pt1 | contig 15047 bp, 6 predicted proteins | sample TergutEmb28metaG_FD_89873 | JGI IMG/M metagenome (GOLD analysis project Ga0123357, IMG submission 89873) | Embiratermes neotenicus P4 segment gut microbial communities from Petit-Saut dam, French Guiana - Emb289 P4 | ecosystem: Host-associated > Arthropoda: Insects > Digestive system > Gut ...
AGGACGACGATCATTTTGTTCTCGCCCCAGAAATAGAACAGCAGGCTTACGATCGTAAGGATGATGTTTTTGGCCTTCCTGCCCGGCGCTACATAGTAGACGAGGAGCACGACCGGAAGGAATATGAACAAGAAAATAACGGAGCTGAATACCATGGAGGGAATCATAGCATAACGCGCTATCCTCCGCAATTCATGTTGCAAAAAAATATTGCAGGAGTTATCATAAGCCCCATGAGCTTAATTAACTTTTTAATCGGTACCCCGCTCGGATATCTCATGTACTGGTGTTATATCTGGATCGGCAATTACGGAGTAGCAATCCTGCTTTTCACGCTTCTGACGAAGATCATATTGTTTCCGTTATCAGTGGTCGCGCAAAAAAATTCTATCAAAATGGTGCGTATGGCGCCGGAACTCGACGATATCAAAAGATACAACAGCGGGAATGGAGAGTTGATTGCACAAGAGATCAGAGCGCTGTATAAACGGGAAAAGTACAGCACAGTCGCAGGCCTTTTGCCGCTGCTTGTACAAATCCCTATAATACTGGGGCTTATCAATGTCATTTACAATCCACTGCAGCATTTAATGCATTTGAACAGCGGAGTGATAGCCGAACTCACGTCAAAAGCCGCGGAGTTGATGGGGAAGGCCGGTCAGGATCTCGGATACAGCGGCCAGATATATGTGCTGGAAGAGATGCGGAAGACGCCGGATGCGTTCAGCTCCATTACGGACGCGGGGCAGGCGCTCAAGGACGCGACAGCGCTTCACATGGATTTTCTCGGCATGAATCTTTCCGCGATACCGTCAATCCACAATCTGACAGTGATCATTCCGATCTTGTCCGGCGCCAGCGCGCTGGCGCTATGCCTGATTCAGAATAGGTACAATGTACTCCAGGAAAGCGCGAACTTCATCAGCAAATGGGGCATGACTATATTCCTGGTGGCATTTTCCGCGTATTTCGCGGCGGCTTTGCCCGGAGGACTCGGTGTCTATTGGACAACCGGAAATCTCATATCAATCCCGGTGCTGGGTATTTGCAACCTGATCTACAGCCCTAAAAAGTATATAGACTATGCGGCCATGGCCGAACGGCACAAAGAAACCCCCGAAGAAAGAAAGGAAGCGCTAATACAGAAGAAGGCGCTGGCCGTGCGTTCAAAAGCTGATATGCGGCGTTTCTTCGCGAAAGACAACAAGAAAGAGCTCGTATTCTATTCGGAAGCCAGCGGGTTTTACAAGTATTTCAAAGGTTATATTGAGCATATCCTGAAAAACAGCGACATAGATATACACTATGTGGCGAGCGATCCGAATGACCGTATTTTTTCCATGGAAGAGCCGCGTATCAAAGCCTATTACGCGAACCAAAAAGATCTTGTGGCGCTTTTCATGAAGATGGACGCGGATATCTTCATCATGACGACGCCCGATCTGGAGAAGTACCACCTCAAACGGTCGCTTGTACGACGGGATGTCGAATATATCTACACGGACCACGGCATGGGGAGCTACCATCTCCAGTTCAGGGAGGGCGCGTTTGACCATTTTGACACGATTTTCCTTTGCGGGGCGTACCACATAGACGAAGTCAGGCAGACCGAGTATGTCTATGGCCTGCCGCAAAAGACGCTCGTGAAAACCGGCTACGCGCTGCTCGACGAGATGCTTGAAAGCGAGACGGCGTTGGAGCGGAAAGAAAACGCGAGAAAAAAGATCCTTATCGCTCCGTCCTGGCAAAAAGACAACCTGCTGGACTGCTGTCTTGACGAATTGGTGGATGGCCTGTCGGGCAACGACTACAGGATCGTCATCAGGCCTCATCCCGAATTTGTAAAGCGCTTCCCGAACAAGGTCAAAAAAATCAGCGAAAAGTATGCCGACAGGCTCGGCAACGATATAGAGCTTGAGACGGATTTCTCGTCAAGCGAGTCCGTATACACGGCCGATGTGATCGTGACAGACTGGTCTTCGGTGGCGCAGGAATACAGCTACACGACGAAGAAACCGTCGCTGTTCGTGAATACTCCGATGAAGATCATGAATTCAAATTACGAAAAGATCAAGGCCGTGCCGCTCGACATATCGCTCAGGGATGAGATCGGGGTTTCGATCGATATGGAAGAACTCGGCAGTGTCGGCGAAGTATGCAAGGGATTGATTGAGGAAAAGGAAGAGTGGAGCGGCCGCATCACAGATGCTGTCGAAAAGTATATCTACAATATCGGGGACGGTGCGCGCAACGGCGCCGACTACATCATCAGTCGTATCAACTATAAAAGAGGATTACGGGTTTGAGCGTTATTAATTTTTTGATCGGTACCCCTTTGGGATACCTGATGTACTGGTGCTATTTGTTGGTCGGCGGATATGGTTTGGCGATCCTGTTGTTCACCCTCGTCACGAAAATCATATTGTTCCCGCTGTCCGTGATAGCGCAGAAGAATTCAATCAAGATGGTACGCATGGCGCCGGAGCTTGATGATATCAAACGGTACAATTCCGGAAACGGGGAATTGATCGCACAGGAAATTCGCGAGCTGTACAAACGGGAAAAATACAACACGATCACCGGCATTCTGCCGCTACTGATTCAGATCCCGATCATTCTCGGCTTGATCAATGTGATATACAATCCGCTTCAGCACCTGATGCATCTCAATTCAACGGTGATTGCGGAGCTTACCACGAAAGCGGCCGAATTGCTCGGCGTCAACGCCGCGGATATGGGCTATACCGCGCAGATCATGGTGCTTGAGGAGATGCGAAGGGCGCCTGAGGCCTTTTCCGGTGTGGCAGACACGGCGTCAGCTGTAAGCCAGGCTATGTCGCTCAATATGGACTTCTTTGGGCTGAATCTTTCGGCCATACCGTCACTGACAAACATTTCCGTGATCATACCGGTTTTGTCCGGTTTGAGCGCGCTCGCGCTTTGCCTGATCCAAAACAGGTACAACGTATTGCAGGAGAACGCGAGCTTCATCAGCAAATGGGGCATGACGATATTCCTCGTAGCCTTTTCGGCTTATTTCGCGGCGGCGCTGCCAGGAGGCCTGGGTATATACTGGACGACCGGCAATATCCTGTCCATCCCGATACTTGGGATCTGCAACCTGATATACAGCCCCAAGAAGTATATCGACTATGAAGCGATGGCCAACCGGCGCAAAGAAACGCCGGAAGAAAAAAGAGAGGCGCGCGCGAAAAAGAAACTGCTCGCGGCGCGTTCAAAAGAAGACATGCGGCGGTTTTTCGAAAAGGGGAACAAGCATGAACTCGTTTTCTACTCCGAAGCGAACGGGTTTTTCAAGTACTTCAAGGGGTATATCGAATATATTCTGGCGAACAGCGATATCACCGTCTACTATGTGACGAGCGACCCGGCTGACAGGATATTTCAATCGGACGAGCCAAGGATCAAGCCATACTTTGTGAACGAAAAAGACCTTGTGGCGCTTTTTATGAAGATGGACGCGAATATCTTCATTATGACGACGCCCGACCTTGAAAAGTATCAACTCAAACGCTCGCTTGTCAAAAAAGACGTCGAGTATATTTATACGGATCACGGTATGACCAGTTTCCATCTCATGCTCAGGGAAAACGCGCTGGATCATTTCGACACCATCTTCCTGTGCGGTCCAAACCATATAGACGAGGTCAGGCAGACCGAATATGTATATGGCCTGCCTCAGAAGAAACTTGTCGAAACCGGTTTCGCGTTGCTCGACGAATTGCTTGAACGCGTGGCGGTGCTCGGTGAAAAAGAAAACGCGCGGAAAAAGATCCTCATCGCCCCGTCATGGCAAAGGGACAACTTGCTGGAGTACTGCCTTGACGAATTGGTGAAAGGGCTCTCCGGAAAAAACTATGATATCGTCATAAGGCCTCATCCCGAATTTATCAAACGCTTCCCGAACAAACTCGAAAAGATCAAAGAGAAGTTTGCCGACAGGCTCGGTCGCGATATTGAACTCGAAACAGACTTTTCGTCGAGTGAGTCGATATATACAGCGGACGTGATCGTGACCGACTGGTCGTCGGTCGCTCAGGAATACAGCTATACGACGAAAAAGCCGTCGGTATTTATCAATACCCCGATGAAGATCATCAACCCGAATTACAAATGGATTCCGACAGCGCCGCTGGACGTATCGCTCAGGGATGAAATAGGCGTGTCGGTCGACGTGGCAGAGCTTGGGTCTATTGGGGAAATATGCGAAAAACTAATCAGCGAAAAAGACGATTGGCGTGAGCGCATAGCAAAAACGGTGGATCATTATATCTACAACATCGGGAATGGCGCGCAAAACGGCGCTGATTATATCATCGGACGTATTAAATATCAGAGGGATCTGAAAACAGCATGATACGCAGACGCATAGTCCTTGCTTATTGGATCGTTGCGCTTGCGTTCTTCACTCCAACAGCGGTTTACGCGTATATAGACCCTGCGACCACTACATACCTCATCCAAATCGTCACAGCGCTCGTAGTGACGATAGGTGTGTCGCTCAGCGTCTTCATGTACAGGTTCCGTATGATCTCAACGAAAATCATATATTGGTTTTATGGTTTCATATACCGCCGTGGCTCGAAAAGCGAACAAGGCGCCGCCGCCCAAGACGCCGCCGCGCCTGAGCAAAAAGAGCCGTATGTTGTCCCAGCGTTCGTCAGGCGGGGGGCGAAAACCGCCCCCGACGTTTTGTCGTTTGACGAGGATATACGCGAGGGGCTTGAGACTGGGAAGGCCGCGAGAGTGGCTGGAAAATCTGGCAAAAGAGCCATCCCGCCCCGAAAATATTCCGAAAGGCTGCGTGTTTCAATACCTGTTTCGCTTGGAATCAGCCTGAGTTTCATCTTTATCGGCTGCCTGAATTTGATTGTCCTGAATTCGCCGGATATGCCGTTCAAGCCGGGCGCTATGGTCCCGACGCTTTTGTTGGCAAGCGGCGCTGTTTTCTGCGTATTTCTATTTGTGCTTCCGCTGTTTAGAGGCAAGCTGTTTGAGGTTTTGATCTCAATCGGGCTCGGCGCGCTCATCGCCGGATATATACAGGGAAATTTCATGAACGGCTCACTTGGAACGCTCAATGGCGACCAGATAAATTGGGGCCTGCATATGCCGCAAATGGTTGAAAGCGTCCTGATGTGGACGGTGGTATACTTGTGTGTCTTCCTGTTGCTGCGCTTCACGAAGGGCGTATGGCGGGGGGGGCTGTTCCTTGTCCCGATACTGCTGCTTATCATTCAGGCGGTTGGCCTTACTTCCGCGCTGAACGACTACAACAAAAGCGGGGATACGTCGTTTTGGCTGAAGTCCGCTGACATGCTTACGATAGAGGGGCTGCACAGCCCCGCGTATGAGAAAAACGCGATCGTATTCGTGCTTGACAGGACCGACGATACATTCGCTGATCAGATAGAACAGAACCACCCAGGGTTTTTTGACTGCCTGGACGGGTTCACGCGTTTTGACGACAACACGACATACGCCGCCACTACGTTCCCCTCGGTCACTGGTATGCTCTCAGGCGTCAGGTACATGTATGACCGCCCACAAAACAGCTATTTCGATTATGCTTGGGCAAATGCCGATATGCTGCATAGACTGAAATCTCAGGGCGTTGATATAAGGCTATATATGGATCATGGGTACACATACAACAGCACAAGCCAACTTGATGGGCTTGCAAGCAATGTGAGCGGCGGCCAGCTTCAATTCAGCAAACGGATCGCCATCGTAAAACTGCTGAAGCTCTCCGGATTCATATATTCGCCGATGCCCGTCAAGCAGAAATTTTGGCTTTCATCCAGCGAGTTCAACGACTCTCTTTTACTTAATGACAGCACGGCTTTCTATATGACAAATGATTTCGCGTTTTACGACAACATTACGACATATGGCCTTCATCCGTCTGACTCGGCAATGGGTTTTTTTTATTTTCATTTGAACGGCGCGCACAGTCCGCTGATTATGAACGAAAACATACAAATGAAACCTGAAGTGCAAGCGGCGGATCAGACGCCACAGCGCGTGCAGCAGGCGACCGGGTGCTTCAAAATCGTATTCAACTATCTGGATCAACTGAAAGCGCTGGGTTTGTACAAAGACGCAACAATCGTCATCACCGCCGACCATCCCGATTATGTGGGGGATGACCTTACAAAACCGATGCACGCGGTGCTTTTCGTAAAACCGGGCGGCGTGGAAGGGACGCCTCTGGCATACAGCCACGCGCCGGTATGCCCCGACCAATTGCCGGGTACTGTCATGGAGGGGCTCTTTGGCGACAGGGAAGGGTTCCCTCCCGGCTATCTGGATATGAAGGAAGGCGATCCGGTAGTACGCGAATTCGATGTTGACCTCGACCGGTATCAGATCAAGGGCGACGGGCGGGATTTCGCGAATTGGAGCCTAATAGGCGTGTTCCCGACACAACCCAAGTACTAAAGGGAATGTAACAAATATGAAAAGATTCAGGATAGTATTGGTTTATTGGGTAGTTGCAATCGGTTTTTTCATTCCGACCGCTGTATACGCGTATATAGACCCGGCGACCACTACATACCTGATACAAATCGTTACTGCGCTCGTCGTAACGATAGGCGTATCGCTCAGCGTTTTTATGTACAGATTCCGGATGATCTCAACGAAAGTAATATATTGGGTTTATGGCTTCCTATACCGCCGGGGTTCGAAAAACGAACAAGAGGGAGCTGTACAAGGCGAGGCCGCGCGTGGGAGGAAAGGGCCTTTTATCGATCCTGTATTCGTCAGGCAGAGGGCGGGAAACCCTCCAGAAGCCACATCGTTCGATGAACAGATACGCGAGAGGCTTGATGAAGGCAAGGCCGCCTGCGCGGCGGTGAAGTCGGGCAGAAGGGTTCGGACTCTTCAAAAATATTCCGACAGAATGCGTGCGGCGATTCCGGTTTCTCTTGCGATCAGCCTCAGTTTCATTTTTCTGGGCTGCCTGGACCTGGCTATGCAAAACTCTGTTGATATACCTTTCAAGCCTGGCGTAATAGCGCCAACACTGTTGCTCACATCAGCCATATGTTTCGCAGGTATGATTTTCGTACTTCCTCTGTTCAGGGGCCGGGTATATGTGGTTTTAGTTTCGATCGTTACAGCAATTTTGATAGCTGGGTATATTCAGGGGAATTTTCTCAATAGCGGCCTTGGCGAACTGACCGGTGATGCGATTGACTGGGGGCAGCAAAAATCCCTGATGGCAGAAAGCATCGCAACCTGGGCTGTTATCTTTATTATTATCATGCTGCTTGCCCGCTTTTTAAAGCCCTTACGCCGTGTGCTTTTTATTTTTGTTCCGTTTTTAATCATTTTCGTTCAGACAGTCGGGCTTTTATCTTTGATGGGAAACAAGCCTGAGGACAGCTCTTGGAATGTTTCCATGTTCTGGAATCAGGCTCAAGAAATGTTGACGATTGACGGGCTTCACAACCCGGCGTCCGAAAAGAATGCGATAGTTTTTGTACTTGACCGGTTTGATCGTGATATCTCTGATGAAATCTTCGCCGACAACCCTCATTTCTTTGATACGCTGGATGGATTCACATTTTTTGACGACAATATCACTTATGCCTCAAGTACCTTCCCATCAGTCACAGGGATGCTAACGGGTCATATTTACCAATGGGATCAGTCAGACACCGACTATTTCAAGTACGCGTGGGCGAATGCGGATTTGTTGCATACATTGAAAAATGACGGCGTTGACGTCAGATTGTATATGGATTTTGGATATTCGTACAATGACAGCGGGCAATTGAAGGGCATCGCGAGCAATCTCATGGAGGGTGCCATTGGTATTAATGACCGAATAGCGCTTGTGAAATTGCTGAAACTTTCCGCGTTCAGATATGCTCCAATGCCGGCCAAGCCTCTGTTCTGGATATCTCCGACAGAATTCAGCGATGCAATAGCGCTTACGGACAAAACCTCTCCATATATCAGCAATGATTTTGCGTTTTACGACAATATCACAACATATGGGCTTTCTCCGTCAGCCGACAAGTCCGCCTTTATTTACTATCATCTGCAAGGTCCGCATGGACCATTAACGATGGATGAAAATATACAACAAGTGGAATTGTCTACGCCGGAGAAGCAGGCGATGGGATCAATGAAGATCGTATATGAATATCTAAGGCAATTAAAAGCGCTCGGCCTGTATGACAACGCTACGATCATTATTACAGCCGACCATGGTGTTTATTCACCGGGAGAGTTGACAAAACCGGTGCATGCAATCCTTTTTGTAAAACCGGCCGGTAGTTTCGGTACGCCTCTTGCGTATAGCCACGCCCCAGTCAGCCCCGCCCAATTGCCGGGGACAATCATGGAAGGGATGTTTGGAAATACAGAAGGTTTTGCGCCGGGATATATGGATATAAAAGAGGGCTCTGATATGATACGGGAATACGAGTCCAGACGAGGACGCTATGAGATCACCGGGGATGGGCGCGATTTTGCAAACTGGCGTCATATTGGTGATTATCCGGCCGATTGGGAAGGAAAGGTCCCAAGGTGAAACATAAGATTCGCCGTCGTATGGATTTTGGGTATACGTATAATGAAGGCTCGCAACTAAAAGACATAGCGAGCAATATCATGGAAGGCACTGTTGACATAAACCGCTGGGTCGCGCTTGTAAAGCTGTTGAAACTTTCAGCGTTCAGGTATGCGCCAATGCCAGCCAAGCAGATGTTTTGGATATCGCCAACGGAATTCAGCGATACATTACTGCTTAAGGACAAAACTTCACCATATGTTTGTAATGATTTTGCTTTTTATGATAATATCAAAAAATATGGGCTTTCCCCTTCCAATGATCGGTCAGCTTTTTTATACTATCACTTGCAAGGGCCGCATGGTCCTTTAAATATGAACAAAAATACAGAGCGTGTAGAGACCTCTACGCCGGAAGAACAGGCTATGGGATCAATGAAAATTGTATATGAGTATATAAAGCAATTAAAAGCCCTTGGATTGTATGACGACGCTACAATCATCATAACAGCGGATCATGGCGACTTTATCCCAAATGAATTGACAAAGCCGTCTCACGCAGTCCTTTTTGTGAAGCCGGCCGGCAGTATTGGGAAGCCTCTCGCTTACAGCCACGCGCCGGTTTGCCCTGACCAATTGCCGGGCACAATCATGGAAGGATTGTTTGGCGATACCGAAGGGTTTGCGCCCGGATATATGGATATAAAGGAGGGCGACAATATGGTTCGGGAATACGATTTCAGACGCTATCGTTTTGAAATCACGGGGGATGGACGGGATTTTGCAGACTGGCATTATCTGGGCGATTATCCGGCTGGCTGGGATAGTGAGGCACCGGAGTAAAAAAGTATGATACGCAGACGTATTGTTATTTTATATTGGATCATCGCGATCGCTTTTTTCACACCGACTGCGGTGTATGCGTATATTGATCCCGCAACCACCACATATCTCATACAAATCATCACGGCGCTTGTCGTGACTATAGGTGTGTCACTGAGCGTTTTCCTTTATCGTTTTCGAATGATTTCGGCCAAAATCCGATATGGGCTTTATGGGCTGCTTCACAGACGCCGCGATCAGAAAACAGGCGTGGCAAAAGACGGAGGATTGGATCGTTTTGCGGATGCTATCGATAGCGAAGGTACATCGTTGGAAAAATACATATACCCTGATTTTGCAATGCCAGGCGCGGCAGGCCCGCCTTCCGTCAAAGATATGGAAGCGCTGGGAGAGCCGCCTGGCCTGGAGCAAATCGCTCAAAGAGACGCGCTAAAGGAACTGTTTTTGAATAGAAGGTATCTTGGCCGCCTTAAAGTCTCTTTGCCTATATCTCTGGGCTTGGCTTTGAGCTTTATATTGATTGGCTGCCTGGATTTGGCAGTCCAAAATTCGCCTGATATGCCGTTTAAGCCTGGCGCAATAGTCCCAACCCTTTTGCTTGCCAGCGGCGCCGTTTTTGTTCTCATACTGCTTGTGCTTCCGCTCTTCCGCGGCAAGATATTTGAGATATTGATTTCGATAGGATTCGGCGCGCTCATTTCCGGGTATATACAAGGCAATTTTATGAACGGCGTACTGGGAAGGCTCAATGGGGATCCCATTGAGTGGAGTCAGTATTTCCCGCAAATGGTTGAAAGCGTCCTTATGTGGGCGCTGGTGTTTGTTTGCGTATTCCTGCTCCTGCGTTTTGCTAAAGGCGTATGGCGTGGTGCGTTGTTTGTTGTGCCGATACTGTTGCTTATCGTTCAGGGAGTGGGGCTTGCGGCCGCTCTGGATGATTACAACAAGAATGGCGAGGCGTCGTTCTGGGTTCAGTCATCGAACATGCTGACCATAGAAGGTTTACATAGCCCCGCGTATGAGAAAAACGCGATCGTTTTCGTGCTTGACAGGCTTGACGACACCTTCGTCGATCAGATAGCGGAAAACCATCCTGGCTTTTTTGACCGTTTGGACGGATTTACCCGTTTTGACGACAATACCACATATGACGCCAGCACATTCCCATCAGTGACGGAAATGCTTTCCGGCGTCAGGTATATGTATGATCAGTCCCAAAACAGCTACTTTGATTATGCCTGGGCCAATGCGTCAATGATGGAGAAGTTGAAAGTACAGGGCGTCGATATAAGGCTCTATATGGATCGTGGATATGCATACAACAGTACGGATCAACTAAACGGGATTGCGAGCAACGTGAATAAAGGCCATCTGAATTTCAGCAAAAGAGTTGCTTTGGTGAAGCTTTTGAAGCTTTCCGCTTTCAGGTACTCCCCCATGCCGGCCAAACAAAAATTCTGGCTCTCCCCAACAGATTTTAACGATACGCTCAGGGTTTCTGATGATTCGGCGTTTTACCTCACGAACGATTTTGCTTTTTACGACAATATCACTACGAACGGCCTCCGCCCATCAGATTCGCAGCTTGGCTTTTTCTATTTTCATCTCCTTGGAGCGCACGGGCCGCTGAATATGGATGAAAACCTGCAATTTGTGCCTGAAGAGCCTGCTGCGGACTTAACGCCGCAACGCGTAAGCCAGGCAACAGGATGTTTCAAAATCGTATACAACTATTTGGATCAATTAAAGGCACTTGGTTTGTATAAGGACGCCACGATCATCATCACGGCTGACCACCCGGACTATCTGGGGGATGTTTTAAAAAAACCTATGCACGCGGCGCTATTCGTGAAGCCTGGCGGCGTGGAGGGGACACCGCTTGCTTTCAGCCATGCTCCGGTATGTCCGGATCAATTGCCAGGCACGGTCATGGAGGGGCTCTTTGGCGACAGGGAAGGGTTCGCGCCGGGGTATTTGGACATGAAGGAAGGCGATCCTACGGATCGTGAATTTGATGTCAATCTATATCGTTATGAGATCAAAGGCGATGGACGTGATTTTGCGAATTGGAGCCTTATAGGCAAATTCCCTGACACGTATCAATAGTAATGAAAGCAATAGTGATGGAAGTGGAAGAAAAGAAGTAAATATGAAAAGATTAAGGATAGTGTTAATATATTGGGTAGTCGCGATTTCGTTCTTTATACCAACAGCGGTATACGCGTATATCGACCCGGCTACTACGACTTATCTCATTCAAATCATCACAGCTTTGGTCGTAACCATAGGAGTATCGCTCAGCGTCTTCCTATACCGCTTTCGAATGATTTCTTCAAAAGTCAGGTATGGGCTATATGGGGTTTTTCACCGACGGCACGCCGCCACTGAAACCAACCGCGCTTCCCGCGATGACAGTGTGCAAGAAATATCAAAGGCAAATTATGTATTCCCAGATTTTACGATGGCTGGGACGGCGCATCCGCCGTCTGTGGAAGAGATGGAAGCTCTCGGCGAACCTACTGATATGGATTGTATCGAGCCGAAAAACAAATTGTACAATACGCCCGGCAAACGGAATTATAGAGGCCGAATGCGCGCCGCCCTGCTTACTTCGCTTGCCATATGCCTCAGTTTCATCTTCATAGGCTGTATAGACCTTGCCTCGCAAAACGCGATGGATATGCCATTCAGTATTTCCGAGGCTGTCCCCATAATCCTGTTTTGCTTCGCGGTGTGTTTTGCCATCATGCTTTTCGTAGTGCCGCTGTTTCGCGGACTCATCTTTGAGATCCTTCTGTCAATCGCGCTCGCGGTCCTGATAGCCGGTTATATCCAAGGGACATTCCTGAATATAGGGCTTGGCCAGCTCACCGGCGACGAGATCGTATGGAGCCTTTATCAAACAAAAGAGGTCACAAGCACGATCTTTTGGATATGTATGTTTGTCGCGATGTTTTTGCTTTGGCGGTTCGCAAAGCCTGTTTGGCGGGGGTTCACGATATTTGTACCATTGCTGTTGATTGTCATTCAAGGAGTGGCGTTGCTTTCAGTAATCGGCGCCGGAAACGGTAACCAAAACGGCATCTATGGGACTGATTGGGGAGGTACGCAGGAGACGCTGTCAATCGCGGGAGAGGATCAGGTTTCGTCGGGGAAAAACACCCTTATTTTTCTCGTAGACCGGCTTGACGATGAATATGTGAATCAAATCAAACAGGCAGATCCCACATTTTTTGACAAGCTCGATGGCTTTACACAATTCGACGACAATATCACATACTACGTCAGCACCTTTCCGTCCGTTGCGGCGATGCTTACGGGGAACAAGTATTATTTCGACGGGCCTGTTGCGGATTATTTTGATTACGCATGGTCAAACGCCAGGATGCTGAACGCTTTGAAAGCGAACGGCGTAGATATCAAACTATATATGCCGCGTGGCTATTGTTACAGCAGCAGCGATCAATTGAAGCCGTTGGTGAGCAATATCCTCGTTCCTGATTATGATTTCAATGCGCGTATTGCGCTTGTAAAACTGCTTAAGCTTTCGGCGTTCAGATACGCCCCGATGCCAGCGAAGCAAACGTTTTGGATCTCTCCCACAGAATTTTCCGACGCAATTACATTGACGGCGCAATCGTCCCCATATATCACGAATGATTATGGGTATCGCGATATGCTGATGAAAGAGGGATTGAAAAAGGTGGATGAGCCAAACGGTTCATTCTACTATTACCATTTGCTCGGCACACACGATCCTATTACGATGGACGCGAATATGCAGAATATCGGCAAATCGACGACTGCGCAGCAAGGTATGGGCGTGTTCAATATCATCTACATGTATATCGACCAGATGAAAGCGCTCGGTGTGTATGACGACGCGACGATCATTATCACGGGCGACCATGGCATCATGCAGGGCGATTATCTCAATAGGCCGCAGCTTACAGGGCTGTTTGTGAAGATGTCGGGGTCGTATGGCACGCCGCTAGCACTGAGCCACGCCCCGGTTTGCCCGGACGAACTGGCGGCGACCGTGATGACCGGCATGTATGGGAACGCCGAAGGCTACGGGCCGACATATTTTGACATCAAAGAGGGTGATCAGGTCACAAGGGAATATATCATGAACCTGAAAGACTATATCATCACAGGGGACGGCAGGGATTTTGCGAATTGGAACCTTGCCAGGATCCTGGATAATAAAAGCGATTGGAAGTAATAGTTAGCGAGTCGATCAAGAGGGTTTCACAATGAACCCGAGATCGTTTTCAAAGAGCTTTTCAAGACTATCGTAATAAGCTTTGTCCCTTTCATAGGCAGGGCTTGACTTCAGGACTATCCAGTATCCGGAAGTGTTCTCAGGTTTGCCGGTTTTCGGTATCAGGAGCTGGCTGGTCAGCGCGTCTTTCCAGAAAGTATCCTTCATTTCGTCCGTGACGATTTCTATCGGTTTGGCCTCATCTACCGGGCCGGAAAGCTTTCTTGCTTCTGTGCACAGTTCGATGAACGACCAGTCGTAGTTGATGACGTCATGTTCGCCCGGTGGAGTAAAATATAGCAGGTTTGTGGCGTATACGCGAAAACTCACGTCCGCGCCGGGTTGCTGGTTTGCGAGTTCTCGGTGCGATTTGATGATATAGTCCGCCCCGGACACGCCAAGCGCCGCTACAAGCGCCCAGCAGACCATGTAGACTACTACAAGACGTCTCACCTGCGCGTGCCTCACGAGTACGTCGATAGCGATACAGGCCATGAACAGGAAAATCAGCCACGTGGCAAAGTAAAGCTTGTAATAGTAGTATGTGCTGACCCGATATGTGATCATGAGCGCGAAAATCCCGATCTGATATACCGCAAAACAAAGAGTGAATATCAGCGGGAATTCCAGCTGTTTTTTGGAGATAAGCCGCCAGACGAGCCAGAATACAAGCGGCGCGTATGGCAGAAAATCCGTGAAAAGGTTGCGGTAAATCGCGCCTTCATCCGTAATAGAATTTCCGACGTTGAATTCCCCGCCGAAATCGAGCATCACGGAATTTACGAAAGTCCAGACCGCAGGGATGATGAATACGGCAAATTCTTTCAAAGCGATATGGCCTATGTTCGTATGCCAAACCCTGCGTTCGTAGAAAAAAATGGCGAGAAACGCGGCCAAAAAAACCGGCGGGGAATATAACGTATAGCAGATTCCGAGCCCGAAGCAGCCGAGGCTGACCATCAGATAGGCTATCCGCCTACTTAGATTGCCTTGATACAACAGTGTGAACGCGATGGCCACAAGCAGGATCAAATTGGTCGCTACTCCAGGGTAGACAAAACCAAACAGCTGGTTTGACCAAGGGTAGCCAAGCAGGAAAACAAACGTCAGAATGAAGCTTACCACCTTTGAAAACCTGCTTCGCATATAGAGCGAAACCACCCCGTAGAAAAGCGCGCCTGTGAACCAGAGGTTGAAAAGGTCTTTCCATTCGAAAAACCGGAATGGCAATACCGCCGGAGCAAACGGCTGAAGCGACTGAATGAACAGCGAACCGGTAAGCTGGATGAAATACTGATTTGGGAAATGTGTGATAACCGACTTCGATACGGCGATATTCATAGCGTTGCCGAGGCGCTCGGCGGGGTCGACTGTGGCGAATATGATCGGATTTGCG
>Ga0123357_10005652_pt1 | contig 15043 bp, 12 predicted proteins | sample TergutEmb28metaG_FD_89873 | JGI IMG/M metagenome (GOLD analysis project Ga0123357, IMG submission 89873) | Embiratermes neotenicus P4 segment gut microbial communities from Petit-Saut dam, French Guiana - Emb289 P4 | ecosystem: Host-associated > Arthropoda: Insects > Digestive system > Gut ...
AGGGGTTGTTAGCACCTCGCCCAACCCCCAAGCTGGAGGACCACCCCTCGTCGGCTGTCCGCGACTGCTTATTCAATTTATTCGCAGCTACCCTCCTTATCGGAGGCCGTTCCTCTATCCACATTCTGCGGACGCGCCATGCCGTGGTGACAGGGACCCACTAACACAGCAAACATCCTCTCTGGTTTGTGTAAATAGCTGGCCTCCGTTCATTTCTTAGCATTTCGAAGTAATTACACTTTTTACCGTGGTACCTCTCTCCGTATAATGTTTAAGGTTAAGGCCCTTGGGAGTCTCAGAACACTGCCAACAATAGCTTTCCGGCAAGGGCTGCGACGTGAATTTTTTGGAAGAAGGAGATGGCGTGTTCTTCCCTTGCATGTTCTGCCTTAGATGCATCATCCCCGTTGTGTTTTATACAAATTAGGAGGGAGTGGGTACGTAAAAACACAACTGTCTTTGTATCCATTTTTATTAGGCTGACGACATGTTTCGGTCACTGTGGGCCATCTTCAGGACACAAAAATATATGAGGAGAAAATATACAGTAAAGAACATTAGTAGTTGTGCCAATTCTGAGCTATCAACGAGATCTCGTTGTCTAGCGGTTATCTATATTGAAACTAATAATATATTCGTCAGGTAAAGTGGATAGAGAATAAAGTATATATACAACTTACAACATGTATATATGCTTTATTCTCTATCCACTTTACCTGACGAATATATTATTAGTTTAAATATAGATAACTGCTAGACAACGAGATCTCGTTGATAGCTCAGAATTGGCACAACAACTAATGTTCTTTACTGTATATTTTCTCCTCATTATATATTTTTGTGATCTGAAGATGGCCGACAGTGGCCGAAACATGTCGTCAGCCTAATAAATAGAATACAAAGACATTTGTGTTTTGACGTACCCACCCCCTCCTGACATTCTCTGCCGTTTTGTTTCTGGTTCATAATGATGGATTCAGGCTTCATCCCCAATGATGATGCAATTCAAGACGTTAATCCCCTTCATAGCTGTACCATTTCAAAAGACTGGAGCAGATGTGCTGGCGGTTGTGCTTATGCTCTGCTGTCAGATGTTTGGGCACCCTCCTTGCGGAAACTTTGCGGAACCCGAGAAAGTCGTGCACTAAAGAAGAGGCTGTACCTGACTGACTCCTAGTTCTAATGCGATGTCTTCTGTTGTTGCTCCGCCGTCAGCGAGAATAATGGCTTTAGCTTCCTCCTGCTTCTCATCATTGGTTGATGTTGACGACCATCCCGAGCACTCGGCATCCATTACATTTTACTGACCATTTTTTAACATTTCTATCCACTCGTATACACTTCGGCGTGTAAACGTATTTGAATTTCAGCACCTTTAACGCATGCTGCTTATGACAATCTTATGACAGTATTCTGCCCTTCTTTGATGCAGAATGAAAAACGCACGGACATGTTTACCACTCAATAGCTTATCACACACTGAGGGAGGGGATCGGCTATAATCAAGGTCAGACAACCAGAACACAGTGCACAATGCTGCCTAGTCTCAGTGGCCTCCCACTTACCGGTACTCTACAAACAAAATAGGTGTGGCAACTTTTTGAAGTATTCACTGCTGCACCCATCCTCTGATAAATATAAATATGGTCAAACCCAGGTTTAGCGTGGCTATTCACCACAGTTTGTGTTATGGTATATCAAGGTTGGTGGTAAATTGATATACCATATAATAGAGAATTTCTATTTGCAGACTATTATGGTACTGCATGAGGGTGGTGCTACATCAGGATTTGATTCTTTGCCACTGAAAAGATAATCTGGCCTTTTCGATATTGTCAGATAAACTGATTGTATTGTATCTATGCTTGCCACATTTGATTACAACGTTTGGAATGAAGTTATGAGCACAATGCTGGAACCGGAAGAGTTTCTAACATAAAACGTTGATAATGGGACTATAGCCTGGGCACTCATCTTATAGTTGTATGTCTGGATGTAATATGTTTTATAGATTCCGACTTCCTTTCATGCAGTTTATCTTTACAGCACTGTGTGAAAGGTTTCAACTGCCATAATCGGCTGATGCATAGAAGATAGTAGTATTGACTTGCTGCACATAAAATTATAGTAGTGAGAAGTTCAACTCTTATTCTTGTTTCTTTTTCTTTTCCCAATTAATACTGTGTATTAGCACCAGAAGTGTTATGATGCACTAGTCAGCACCATTCCATTAAAATTCATTACTAATATTTCAACTTTCATTTACAGATAATTTATCTCAAGAAAACTCCAGAAGAAGCCTACCGGCCCTTGGTTGGGGGTACAAATCCACCCTTTGTCCCTTTCAGGTATGTATTGGTGAATAAATTACAGTATTTACCCAACTGTAACACACTTTCACTTCACAGTCTTCACTTTTATTAAAATGCTAAGGTTGCTGAAAATACATAATTCTTTGAATATACTCATGGGGAAACTAGATGGTTGTATTGCATGTGTAATTTTTGTACATAACCTGCTTCAACCTTTACAAACTTCACCCAGCAAGAAACAAGAGTATCTATCCCTTCTTTAACCAGTTTGATTTTTACATTGCTCACCTAGATGGAGACGATGTGTTAAAACTAGAAATAATATTGTTTGTTGTCTCATATTAGTGTTTATGTTGTCAGTTTTGTGGCAGATTTTGTCACACACAGTATTTTCTTGTTTATAAAAAGCTGGTTGGATTGCAAACTCTTCCACGAGAGTAGTGAAATGACAGGAGAACAGCTGTGTTCCTGTTAGTAGTATGTGTAACAATTTCCACAACTTATTGACAAAAGATTTAAAACCGTATCCATTGGAGAAGGAACATAGAACATAACCAGTGTTGTATTCAGGAAAAGTGTCAGTGGGAAGATGCTTTTTTAATACTAATTATAATCAGGAAAGGTGGGGGGGCTTAAGTTAGTGCAGCCTCAGTTCAGACCTTGTATTTCCTGTAAAGTTGCACAGATGCCTCGAGTCCCTCCCCACCTCTTAGATGTTATTAGAAGTAATTCCAGATCTCTCAGAACTCATCTTCTGTCAGAAGAGTGGAATTCTCTCTCTGCAAGGACCCACAATATACTTTAGTATTACAGATGTTTGTGGACCCCTGCACCAGAGGGTCTCCAGGGACCTTATCTGTGCTACTCATCCTGTGGCAGCTTACCAAGGACAGCCGATTCATATGGATATGATTGGGCTGAGAGAAAATTGTGTTCATCTTAGGGTGCTCAAGTGTTTCAGAAGTGGAGGAAACTTTCATTTAGCCTTCTTCATTGTTAAATCAGTCAGACTTTTGTCATCTTGCCCTGACCCATTTAGAAACAGAACATCTGTCATGCAGAAGCACAGATTTAATTCAAAAATATATGATACAGTAAGTGCTGGGTAATGTTTGTGAAAACCATCTTAGTAGCTGAAAGTCTTTGTGCCTTCTGTCAATGTCATTTCTTGCTACTGCTTGACCATAACTACTGTAACTTAAACAGTCAGTATGAATGTTTGTCATGTTGTACTACCTTTACACTAAAACTTGCAAGTACTATTGAATTGTTTATTAACTTCCAGGAGATGTTCACTTTAATTCTTGAATTTCTTCCTATTTCAGAGATGCTTCCTTTGGGATGTCTGTTTATCATATCACATTAATGGACTGCCTCAATGCTGTTCATAAAGCTCTGAACCTGGGTTTCTTCAACTTTGAAGATTTTGATGTGGATGAATATGAATACTTTGAGGTGAGAGGATTTACATATGTTGCATAGATGATTTTCAGTGTTTGATTCAGTAATCGCGACCTGTCAGTGACAAAGTTTTTCAACTTGTTGTGCACCTAGATATTCCTACCATAATCATAAATGGATTTTTAATAGCTTAAAGATATATTAGTTATATGAAAATAGAAGTTTAATTTTGAAGTGACCTAGAATGTTGTTACTGTTGACATATTCTTATTTGTTATGTCTTGTACAACGTTCCCCATTAGTCAGCCAACATCCTGCAACTCCATTTGCCATTGTATTATTTCTCTTTCATGCATGAAAGCATTCTCCATCCTCATCCTTATTGGTACCCAAGTTTGTTTTGAGAAGTCAGGATGCATGTCCCAGAAAATTAATTTTTAGTGACATTTTGTTGTTCATGGTTGTCAGCATAGAGAAGTTTTTGAACAAGTTACTCATAATTTTGTGCCTTGAAGTTTTCATAGACATTTGTTGTCACTTCTGTAAATTCTGTCCAAGCTGCCACTTCAGCTTCACTTAGAGTATCATCAAGTGAGCCGTCTTTTACGATGTCTCTAATGTGGATACCCACAAATACTGCTTCTTTGATTTTGACAATGCTTATTGTTGGAAATATGTGTTCCAAGTAGACAAACTCACTGCTGTTTTATTCATAATCTTCAAAACATTTCATTAAATTGAGTTTTATATGTAGTGGTAGAAATACACCTTTTTCTGGATTAAACAGTGGCTGGTTGATGGTTTTGTTTTCTTTTGCCCTGGAATCAAAGCTTGTCAAGTAGCTGTTGTTTCTTTGAGTAATGACATTGTGCTACATAACTATTCCTCTCACAGAAGGAGCAACAGAATTTAGTGTAGCCAAGTTGTTAAGCGGAATGTAAAATCACTTCCAAGGCTCCACAAATTTGCAAAGACTATTTGTTAGTCTGGATGTGTAATATACACATTTTGCAATATTACATTAGTACTGTAGGATGTAAAGATTTATGTAGTATGAAATAAAGTATCTATCTTTCAGCATTATGTTTATACTCCAGAACATGTACAGTCTGGACTTGTCATCCTTTGCAACATCAGGAACTACTTATCCATTGACACATTGTAACTTCCCAAAGAACCTGAAAATCCAGTCTGTTGCCCACTTTACAAAAGTGGGACCTAGGAGTGCTTCTGAATTTAGTTACTGGAAAATATATTTCAGTGCCCTTTTTGGGAATCAGATCCCTGATGTCTAGTCTGCAGTCCAGTAACAGACCTTGTTATGAGATCTGCACTGCATAACATCCCAGAAGAGTGAATATCTCATTTACACTGCAGCGAAGGCCTAAAATCACACATCGACCTTGTTATATCTGGACTGTAGATGTGTGTGAAACCATCCCATGTGAGGAATTTGTTCCAGCCTACTTTGTGTTAAGAGCAAGGAAACTGGAAGGCTGTTACCCTATCATAAAACTTTCAGGGTCATGGGGCAATTATTTATTGTGTGATGTTTTAAAACATGCCTTCAATCTCCTTGGCATCATATTGGTAAGCCAAGAAAAAGTCCAGATGCTAATGACTTCTCTTGGCTGTCCTAGTATTATTTGTTGTGGCGTACATCTGAAATTATTCAGTAATCTTAATGTGAATATTTTGATATTGACATAGTACCCAACTTCCTGCTATCACTAAGACACACAAATATATGACAATCAGCAAATTAAGTACTGAGGCGTATGGTAGTTTCCATCCTCTATGTACTTTGTGTTCTGTGTAATAAGAGTACTACATCTTATAAGTCCCTTTATTTTCTTTGCTTCAGAGAGTTGAGAATGGTGATCTGAATTGGATTGTGCCACAAAAGTTTCTTGCTTTCTGTGGTCCTCATTCAAAGAGCAAAATTGAAAATGGTACGTATATGTCCATGTTGCTGGGACTTTCACATTCTTTTATGCTATGTTTCTCTCAGAGAATGTCATTAAGGGATTTGTGAATTGTTGAAGCACGGTGCAATTCCAGGTGAAGGTGGAAGTTTCATACTCAGAATAAGAAAAACTTAATAAAACTTGCTTCATGGAAGGAATATTCAAGGCGTGTTTTGGATTCAGTGTACAGGTTCGGCACATGTCAACAAACTAGCCATTTTTTATGGAACCCAAGTGCTTATCACCATGTTTACAGGAGCTGTACTTGTCCCTATCCTGAGCTACACCAATCCAGTGAACGCCTTCCCATCTATGCCAGGGTCTTGCCGGTAGACTTTTTCCCTCAACTTTCCCCACCAAAATCCTGTATGCACCTCTCCGCACCCCTTTATGTGTCACATATCCTTCCCATGTTATTCTTTATTTGTTCACCCAAGTAATATCTGGTGAGGAGTACTAATCATCAAGCTCCTTGATTATCAGTTTTCTACAGTCCACTGTCATTTCCTTCCCTGTGGGCCCAAGTATCTTCCTGAGCACTCTTCTCAAAATACCTTAATCTGTGTTCTTCCTTCAGTTGGAGAGACCTTGTTTCACACCCATATAAAACAAGGGGCAAAATTATTCAGTATATTTTAGTCTGTATATTTTTGGATAGCAAACAGATAAAAGATTCTAGACCAAATGGTTGTAGGCTTTCCATGAGTTCAGTTGGCACGTAATTGTCTTACTTCTGATAATGATAAACGTGTTGCTTTCAGGTTACCCACTCCATGCACCAGAATCATATTTTGCCTACTTCAGGAGGAATGATGTTACAACCATAATTCGGCTTAATAAAAAGATATATGATGCAAATAGATTTATGGAGGCTGGCTTTGATCATCGTGATTTGTTTTTCATTGATGGTAGCACTCCAAGTGATCCCATCGTGAAGCAGTTTCTTGACATTGCAGAAAGTGCTCCAGGTGCCATTGCAGTACATTGTAAAGGTGAGCTCGGGTACTGCAGGGTCTGTATTTTATCTGACAACTGCCATTTATTACTTCATACTACCACACCACTGCACATGGGCTATTGTCTGAGTATGCTATGTTAATATGATAAACACACCTGCAGGAAGTGACAACCAGTACTTGTCAGATAAAATAATAATCCTGTACTACGCAGGATGAGACTTATCATTGTCATGTTGTTAGGTTCTTTATTACTGTTATTGCTTGCTTATTTTGTGTTTTTGTTTCTAAAATTGCTTGTGTATAGTCTGAGATTTCAGGGATGTAAATTTTTTAGTTGTACGAGAATGATCTACCGTTCATATTGTGAGAGCATTTCCTAACTTTATTTCTTCCCTTCTCATAAACTTTTCTGTATGCCACTGGGTAAGACATGAAAAGTTACAAGCACAGAGAGTGCTTTGGTTGTATGTTAGCAATTTTTGAGTACAGAAACTTCATTGTGAGATTTTGCTGAGTCAAAGTTTTATTAAAATTATGGGCTCTGATCACATATTACAATCAATAATTTATATTTTGCAGCTGGTCTAGGCAGAACAGGATCCTTGATTGGCTGCTACATCATGAAACATTACCATTTCTCAGCTCACGAGACCATTGCGTGGATCCGAATGTGTCGCCCAGGTTCAATTATCGGTCATCAACAACAGTGGCTTGAAGAGTAAGATAAAATCCTCAGTGATTGCTCTCTTATGCTTAGATGACGTATTTGAAATTTTGCTTTGGCAATAACATAATTCCTTGATCCATTGTGTGAAATATTTCTGCCACTGGTGAGTTTTCTACCATTATATTTTGTTTTTTACAGTCTCAAATGGTGGATTTAATGTACTAAAATTATGAAGGGAGACTCAGGACTCTTATGTTAAATTTTAACCTCCTGTGCTTGTTCTATAAAGAAAGGAAACGTGTCACAGTATCTTTGTGTATATGTGCTCTGCTGATTACTTTTCAACCTTTCAGCCATCCCTCACAACAGTTAATGACACTGAGACACATACGTGTACGTACATGCATGCATAAGTAATGTGGTCATAAGGTAATCGGAGCTCGGTAGAGGTTATGAGTGGTAGTGGCCAGGATGTAGAAAGTTTCTATCTCTTTGTTCTCATGTCCAAAAGAAAAACACAGTAGCATTAAATAAGGAGTACAGGGTCAGTATCTTTGTTTCCAGCCATACTGTACAGAGTTGTCACAGTAACTGAAACAGTTTGTACTTTAAATGCTTTAATTTGCAGGAAGCAGTCTAACATGTGGCTTCGAGGTGATGTGCATCGATCACTAAGGAACAGGAACACAAACACATATCCAAAACATTTGTATGGCATTTACAGCATGAAGAACAAGAAATCTCTCAGTTTAGAATTAAACACACAGAATGGCAAGATAGTGAAAAAGGACTCAGCAGTGCCTGACAGTGTATCCAGGATACTTCAGAAAGTGGACACAATGAAACTGGATGACCAGGAAGATGAAAATAAGAATGAAAGAAGTTCCAGAAGAAAACTGGAGTTAATAGAGGTGAGGACTGTGTAGAATGTAATTTAATAAATTGTCTGTTTGTAGTTTATCGTGGTGTCTGCGGAATGTTGCTCTAGTAAGTGCTTTCCTCTCTTTCTTCTATAACTGCGCCTTTGTATATTATGACCTTCCTGATCTGTCACCTGTGTCAGTTTTATGAAACTGTCAGACTTCATTCTCATTATTTTTACACACAGGTTTCAGTGTTTTGAAGTTGTAAGTTCTCAAGATCTGGTAACTGCCCTCATTCATGATAGTGCACAGCAACCTCTGATTGTGTGTGGACCATTTCAAAATCTCAAAACCTACACAAGTCACAAAATGGTTGTTACAGGAAGCAACTTTTAAATTTGTTACAACACTTTGTAGGATTTATTTCTTATTTAGGTTTTGCCGTATGTGACTGAAAGCTTGCCATTTTTCTTTTTACATTTATCAAGTTATGTCATTTCAGTTTCACTGAATGTAATTGCCTCATTCATTTTGAGAATCGCCATATATATGTAAAAATGCAAGTACAAAGTGTTAATTTGAATTAGCAGTTTGTCATAAATTACTGTATGGACCTCCAGTTGGGTAATGTGCTGTGGGAGATAATAGATTTAAACACTGAACTGAATAAGCTCTTACGTGGAGGACATTGACACAGAAATTGTTATCTGTGGGTTATATAAATCTAACCTAATGAGGGAAATTTTAGGAGCAGTAGTGTGTGTTCCACTGTCAAATGACGTACAAGGAAAGAGGACAGATGGCCCCATTTCGTATCTGTGTAGCTCAGAGCGTTTCCTGGAAACCCCTTTACCAGCCCAAATGATTTAGAATGCTTTGAAAATGAATTATTGAATTTACTTAATACTTAAAAATGCTGGAAATCATACGGTTGCATTCATTCTGAAAAACGTTACAGTTTCATTGGACCAAACAGAACATCCGAAGCAGAGTTGGCCCATCAAACCAATTTTGTGTTAGCTTATAATTTCTACAAACAATTCCACATGATTTTTCTCACATCTTCATAACTGTTATACTTGTAGGATGCTGCCAACCAAAATGGTGAGGATTCCAAAAGAAATAATGCTGTAATGACACAGGGTGACAAGTTGAACCAGATCAAGGCACTGAGGAGACATCCAAGATCAGTAACAACTGGTGCCGTACAGTAAGTAACTTTCATATTGTCAGTTTCCAGATGTGTTGAACTTTGGAATGATTCAACAGAATTTTATGGGTTCAAGCCTCATAACAACAGATTTATGTATTTTTATTTTTTCTGTGACACATCAACCCAACTGAGGCCTAGGCTACCTCATTGTTGAGGTTTCTAGTTCACATACAATCACACACATGTGCACACACACAGTAGGACTCCTCTGAATGAGTGATCAGCCCGTCGCACAGGCTGCTACATGGGCAACAAACAACTAGCACATGAGATGAACATATGCTCTGTGGAATTCAAACCCACAATCCCAGCAATCAAGCAGCCACAGACTAAAACCTTAGACTACACAGCCACCAGTATCAGTGTATATTTGTATTAAATTTATTTATTCATAGTCATATTTCTTCTTCCTGTCTCAGGCAAATATTCTCTCTTACAACATTTTTCTTATTTGATTTTAATTGGAATGTTGCATTGCAGCTTGGAAGATGGCAGACCACATACACGAGCCAAGTCGCAGCCCTTCCACAGTGGACAGCAGCAGCAGGTACCACAAACAATCCTGTCCCCTCTAAAGGCAGCCAAAGTGAGCAGTACCATTGTTGCTGCCCACAGTAAGGACAAAGAAGCTGCGTCTGCAAAGAGAACATCACGCACCACCAGTGCCATGACAAAAAGGTGTGTTGCGTAGTCACATGTTTCTGTTTTGGTAAACTATGAAATCTCTGACATCAACAGCCTTTGCATATGTTTCCTACTCCATATGAAGGCACATGTTTGTCCTTTTTATTTATAAATAAGTAAATGAGAGTTACTTGTTTTAAATTCCGGTTACTATTCAATGTAGGATATTCTGGGTTGTGACACTGTGTAGTCTTGTACGTCTTTAACAGTATCTCATGGGAACTCTCTGCTTCCATCTTAAGGATCAAGATGAGTTGGGGTAGGATGTGATTAGGTTACAGGGGCTGATAACATAACCGCGCCCTCACTGTACTCACTTTTACTCTGAAGATGCAGCTACCATGTTCCTGTGAAAACTGGTAATGGTGTCACAACCCAGAATAATGCCATCTGAGCAATCACTGCCATGAAAATCTAGAAACTAACACAGTTGCTGTTGTCACAAATTTTGAATCATTCCTTTCTCATCCATGGTGATTGGTTTTTTTACATCATCATGCATTGTTTCCATTACTGGATATCAGTTCAGACACGCACTGAAGCTGTCTTTAGCTACCAGCTGTCAGGTAAACAGGCCAATAAACCATTTGCTATGGCTGGTAGCCTGAGAGTTCTGTTGATTCAGTCACCATCAGAGCTTCAGATGATATATCAGTTCTGAGTTTTTTGATTCTTTACACCTTTATACCATTTTTCATTAATACCTTCGTTCCAAGTAAACTGTTTATTTTCTCTCTACTTAGTGTTAATTTTGCTTGTTTAGGTAACTCTATTATTCCATTACTTTGCATGTCTGAACCACTTCAGCCTATATACTTTGCTATTTATATAATTTACCTAAATCTTTACATTGCAATCAAGATTGTCTTTGTGATTACAAAAGCACTTGCTGAAAATAGCTACATGTTTGCTTAACTGAACTCTGGATACTCCGTTGTGCCTTTAGAAACTCAATTTTTGGAATTTAAAAGAAAGTTTGTTTTATACATTCTGTATGCTGATACATGTGATGTAATCTAGCAATTTTTGTAAAAGAAACTCCTGCTCGGTGCATCATACATAGATTTGGTGTGTCTCCAATTTGAAAACTTAAATGACCAAATGTGAGCAGGTTGTATACGTGCTATATGCAGCATTTTCATTATGTTTTGAAAATGGACACAAATCTGGAAAACACAGAACAGAACAACACATATCATGAAACGGCTGAAAGTGTAAACATGTCCAGATGTAATGCTGTGAGCAAATGAATGGAGAGAAATGAACATGGGATAAACAACTACCATATTTACCCGAATGCTAGACAACTCTAATCTCAGATGACCCCCCTATGTAAAACACACCTGCCAAGGGAAATTGTATTTATCCAACTCTAAGACGAACCTCCAAAAATAATACATTGGCTAAGAAAATTATTTTACTATTAATTGCATACACCTAATACACAAAGTGTGTCATATTTTATCTACCTTTAACAGTCAGAATTTTTGTCACAGTCAGTGTCATTATCTTCCTCACACTAACTTCTAACATTCCTGTCCTCTTTACTGCCATTCTACAGCATATATATCAGTCGTATCCATTGCATTAGATACACAGAACTGCTTAAAACCCTTCACACTCACTTCTCGTGAGATGGGCTGCCATGCTATTACAATCCACATTGACTAAATAATACATTTATATTTCTTGGTTTATAAACTTACTTGAACCCATTAAGATTCACAATTTTCTCCACAGATGGTGTTAGTGCTGTTCATCATTTTAAATTCAAGTGTTTTCATTTTTTTGTGTTGTGTCTGTGGTCTGGTCAGTGTGAGTTCATGGCTTTTTTTAATGGTTTTTAATTTGTGGATGGATCTGGGTTTTATTTTTGAACTTTGGAGTTAATTTTTAAATTTTCAATAGCCATCTTGTTTGTGTCCTTGGACAAGCTGTTTGCAGGTGTATATCTGAACAAGTTAACTGTTCAGGTGGTGCCCAGTGACTGAGAATAGTTTGAACGAAGGGTATACCAGGGTAGGTGCTTCTTTGCCTAAAAAGTGAAACAGAGCTGAAACTCATGCTTTAAAAAATTAGACAATGGACACAGCACTTCCACCCCAAAAGAAAGATTGTGTCAGTCAAAGTCAGTCCTGCTGTGCTGTTTCGTTTGGATTTCTTGACCTGTGAAGATGGGGCTGACAGATTGTCCTGAAACATCGGTAACAAATTACCACTCTGTGCTGCACAATATCTTAGATGAACAAGAGATCTCACATGATGGCTCGGTTCAGAACGATCCCATTTGGCTTGGTCAAGTTCATCACTTCATATGCGAATCTGGGACGACATCACATATTTAAGCGCCAAATTTAAGGAAAACCCTAGTATTGCATTCTTCTTGCATTCGAGTAAATATGTTATTTCAGGTGTTAGCAAGAGTAAAGGTAAGTTATGCCTGTAGTTTATTTCGTTAATCAAAATGATGTGAAGGAATTAACATGTTACTTTATTTCGTACTGGTCTTCACTACTTGCAGATCTGCCTTTGATTAGGGAAGATCTTGTAATCAATAAATAAGAATACATTTGATTAGATTAAGAAAAGTTCTTTGTTTATTTATTGTCTGTCAAGTGCTGTAAATACCTTGCTTGGCATTGCTGTATTTAGTGGTGGTTGAGTTTATGCTGGCCCCTGTCATATCTGCTCCTTTTTATCTATCTTGAGATTGCATTGAATTTACAGGTGGTGTCTGAGGTATGTATTTGTACATAATCTTGATGTGAAAGACATGTCTGTGATGGGCAAAGTGCCATGCATTCTAGACCACATCATTAGCCAGAGAAGAGTGAATAACTTCATCTGCCAGTTATTTACCCTTAGCACCCATTTTGTAGGTGATAGACTATATATACATGTGGACTCAGGTGTAAATTTTCTTTAGATGTGAGATATAAAATTTGTTGTTAATGAGAAGCAGAAAAAATTGTTCTAGACATGGTTTGCTTTATGCAGACAATGACTGAATACCCAAAGATACAAGTAATTTCTTAGGTAAATCTACAATTCCTTATTATTGTTTAATATTTACTGTCCAAATGACAGAATTAAGTGCAGTAATTGTGGAGGATGATTGCTTCTTTCAGGTTCTTAATCTGGATTTCATTCTATGTATAATAAATATATTCATCATTTGTTAACCTTATGCTATCCAGTAGGGATCGTGGAATTATTGGTTAAGATTTTCAGCATTCCTGTCCTAATTGTAAATTCTGTATAAATGTATATGTTTTTGGTGGATTACGAACTTAAGTATCACGCATCCCATATGTCCGTGAGTGAAATCTTGTTTTTTCTTTTTCTGTATTTTGTTACAAACTGGTTATACGTTCATCATCTTTCTCTCTGTCTTTCTCTTTTCATAGAAATACGTGGCTTCTAAACTCAATGTATGGATCAAATCGATCACTAAATATCAGCAAAGTTAACCTAACCCATCCCACAAGACCAGTAACCCGAGCTACAGTGAAAGCTACACCCACAAGCTCAGGTAGTCTGTCCCCATCATCTGGTTTGGGGATGACATTGCGCAGTGCAGACCGAGTCACCAGATACACTGTTCGCCAGTAAGTTCATCTTGTACACACCACACTTTTCTGTGGGTGTGGAAGGACAGGTAGACTGAGATTTTAGGTTCTCACTGCATTTTTGATGAAGATTCAAGTTTTCTGGGGTCTTACGCTGTATCAACTGGTAAATGGTTACCTCCATTTTGGAAGAACGATCTCTCTCCACTTGAAGGCCTAGCAGTTCAAGTACTCCATTTGCTTGTACTGCTAGACCCTAAGGATGGCCAGCATGCTCCTCCAAAATGTCAGCAATCACTTGCCAGACGACAGAGCATAATATCCCAGAAGATTTGAATTTTTCATGAGAGGTACTATACTGTATCATGTTGCTGTATCTACCTCTTCTCTCTCCAGAAATTCATTACACCATTTCTGCTGTGTGGTAAGTGTTGCTTTGCATGGCAGTAGATTTCATCCATGAAATGAAGCATTGCCCAATCAGTACTCTCCCCATTTACTCCTCTGTAAACTGTCTTTAGCCCACTGCTAATATTTTTCAGTGCATGAGGACAACCTCGTTAATTTGTTATCAGGGTAATTAAAAATAGCGTATAATTTCAAATGTGTCACATTCTCTTGCTGTAAACATGGGATTTTGTGTACTTTTAATGTGGTTAATTCAAAATATGGCTAAATTGTAATCCAAGCCCTTATTAAATCCATTTCACTATAATTTCAATAATTGAAAATACCATAAAAGTCCTCCAGGCCAGAATCCATTGATCTGGCACTCCTTGTGTAAAAATTGGTCAGTGCTGATGGGTCATCTTCAGCAAAAACAAGTTGTGGTTGCATCAGCTGAACTATGGAGCAGAATCAAATGATGCCAAGCAGAAACAGGTTCTCTCAGTACCATCTCCCACAATCTTGGTTTGACATTTTCCGTTACTACGATCGGAATTATATTTTATTGATGTTCTTTACTTGTTTGTCAAGTATTTATACCCGTGCAGTTCCAATAATGGTGTCAAAGGCAAACAAATTTGCTAGTGATTGTAAAGGTGTAAAAGAAAGTTATATATTACTGGCATTGGCAAAGAAATTAGGGGTTTTAAAGGTAGTTCTGATAGTTCAGACTGTCATAAGCGTACTGTATTATTTTCTGCATAGTTTGTGTAAACCTTTACCTTTTGTAACACTGGCCATCCCTGAAGCAAAGGTCATTTGAGTCTTCTGAAGAAACAATGAACTAAGGTCCAAGTTTGGCAAATGTGAATGATTGTTTGGTTGCTTGTGTATTGATGTACAGTAGAACCTCGATCTATCGTTTTTCAAGGGGATGGAGAAAACAAACGATGAATGCGGGAAAACGATTAATCCGGGAAACCACTTTTTTTAACAAAAAAAGTCGTACATTGTCTTTTGC
>Ga0123357_10005653_pt1 | contig 15042 bp, 14 predicted proteins | sample TergutEmb28metaG_FD_89873 | JGI IMG/M metagenome (GOLD analysis project Ga0123357, IMG submission 89873) | Embiratermes neotenicus P4 segment gut microbial communities from Petit-Saut dam, French Guiana - Emb289 P4 | ecosystem: Host-associated > Arthropoda: Insects > Digestive system > Gut ...
GCACCAACAGCACTTACTGCCCATTTTATCCTGTACTGCACCAACAGCACTTACTGCCCATATTATCCTGTACTGCACCAACAGCACTTACTGCCCATTTTATCCTGTACTGCACCAACAGCAGTTACTGCCCATTTTATCCTGTACTGCACCAACAGCACTTACTGCCCATTTTATCCAGTTGTGCACCAGCAGCACTTACTGCCCATTTTATCCTGTACTGCACCAACAGCACTTAATGCCCATTTTATCCTGTACTGCACCAACAGCACTTACTGCCCATATTAACCTGTACTGCACCAACAGCACTTACTGCCCATATTATCCTGTACTGCACCAACAGCACTTACTGCTCATATTATCCTGTACTGCACCAACAGCACTTATTGCCCATTTTATCCTGTACTGCACCAACAGCACTTACTGCCCATATTATCCAGTGAGCTGGCCAACACCATTAAGGCTGTGCTACACCAAGTACAGTGTGAAGCAATCAGCTTTCTCAATATAACACAGGCTCTTCCCACAATACCTTTCAAATTTTTGATCCCCCAGAAAAGACAATTGAAAAACCCCATTTCCAATCACAATAAAGGATCGGTGACTGGTTCTACCAACAGACTGTATTATTTCACAACAACAGTATCTACTGCTTTTCAGGTTTGAAATGGTGGTAATCATCACTGGCAACATCTCAATATCTCTAACAAATGTTTTTTAAAGACAGAGTAACAACTTTGCTTACAGTTAGTTGCCATACAGCACTAAAAACACACATTTAGGCAAAGCTACACACATATAATTTTAGACCAAATATAAGTATTATGTATTAATTACCTTGTGCCATGTGACATCTGCAGTTTCAGAAGATATTTCAACCTCCAAGACGGCACTCTCCCGTTCCTTAACTTCAAAGTCTTGTAGCTTCCTTATGAAGTCTGGTTTTAGTTCTGTAATGATATGAATATAATCTCAATACAACCAGAACTAATATATTAAAAATCAGTTGATGACAATGACGACAATGATGATGATGGTGGTGGTGATGATAACATTCATGCAGGTAGGGGATCTTTTATCGGGTATGCCAGCATCTGGAACAGCCCAAAAACCACCTGCTTCACAGAACACCAATTCAATTCCAGTATCTGTGTTTCAGCAGCTCTCCCGTCCTCAATACCTGTTCCTGACAGTATCTCCTAAGATTGTGACAGATGTTAACCTTCATCATAAAGGCACAACAGTTCTTTTGTGGCCAAAGATCTGATAAATGTATTAATTATTCTTATACCAAATATATTGGGAAATGCTCCGAATGTACATGACTAATGAACTGCAATATTACATGCAGATAGGCAACCTGTACTGCAAAGGGATCAAGCATACCCCACTTCCAGTATACTTGGATTTCATACTGACATTAAATTCCATGATCATAACAAAATGAAATTAATGTAACATACCGATAAAGTAGTCTGTGCCAAGAAAACAGGTGTCATTTTGGGATACATTATGAATACACGGACCTGTCTGGGGATTATGGAATGACACAACTATCTGTATGCAGCAGAGCCCTTCTTGAGAAGCCAATAGTTCCCTGACTAGCCCATAATATTCTGCAATTATAGAGCCTGAATGTTCATTAACCATTCTCATAAAAGCCCATCACTTCTCCCTAGCCTGAGCTGTGTAAATCCAGTCCATACCCTCCCAACCTATTTCTTTAAGACAATATTAATACCACCTCCCATCCTTCCAAATGGTCTCTTTCCTTCAGGCTTGCCTATCAAAACTCTGAAAGCACATCTCTTCCATTCCATATATTACACATTCCCACTCCCAACCCATCCTACCAAATCTGATCACCCGAAGATCCATTCTTCAACATCTTCGGAACCCATGTTTTCTCCTCAACATGCAAGGCCAAGTTCCAAACCCACACTCAACAACAGGCAAAATAACAGTTGTGTGTGGATTCACATGCCTGGATTGTGCCAACAAAACCAAATCATGCATGTGATGCTGCATTCTGATCATAATAACCTGAACAACCATGTTCAAAACAACAAGCAATTCAAGAATCACACTTTATCAGCTGTTCTGATCCAACAAAGACTAGTATAATAACACAAAATGCATTTCCAGCAAGCAATTTTGTTTTTTTCACTTCTTGTTACACACATCACCTCTTACTACATCTTGTATTAAATGTCTAACTCTATTAACTCTGACTCCCTCTAGTGCTACTGAACCCACAACACAACACAACCCAATAGGACAGACATAACCTATAACACATGCACATTCCTGAATGAATGTGTACAGTGTGGTTCCATTTCATGTGAAAAATGCAATCCTAAAGACATTCCATAATTCAAGGCCAGTATTTCCAACAGGAATACATATAAATGAGGCGGATGTGGTGTCGAAGTGCATAAATCTACAACCAATGTAGTGCATTTTTGCTTTTATATAAACTTTTTACGCACAATACAAATAAATGAACAATGACAGTTACTTAACAATTCACATTATTTCAAATTTGGCACATAATGTTACATTTTAAAAATATCTTATATCACACTATTTCAAATTTGCACATTTCAAACAAATACAAAATGCAATTACATTGTATTTGCATGTAGATATGTGAGTGTGTTTGTTCTTAATAATACTTCAAGTCCAAAAGACACTGTGTCACTCACTGTGTGGTTACGGATTTAAAAATGAATCTGCGTATCTTGTTATGACCAGCTCTTTATATGTATAACATACATCATATGTAACTGGTTGGTTACATCAAATTACAATGAGCTGTAATTGAAAGCAATGACTAATGATTTATTCTCTATAGGAATGTAGATTGGTACAAGTCTTGAACATAAACCTACCCATCGATTTTGGATGAATTATCTTTTGTTTGTTAAAAATTACAAACACAGTAACACTGCACAGCTTTAAGGTTATGTCCAACATATCCCAGCAAATGACCTTTCAGCTGAATCACACGGGGTAATGGTAGAAAGTGTATCATGTTGGACAGAAAGTATTTTCAGAAAAAATTGGTAAAGCCAAACATGACTGTAGCAAATGAATAGGGATTTAAATACAGATCATATTTCTCTGTGGGATACTAATTTGAAGCAGTATATGGCCTTGTTATGATTCAACATATACAGGTATATGTGATGTAAGACCACTGCACAGAACACTGATAATTGGATAATCCTTTCCACTTGACCGTAGGGAAGCCCTAACATTTCAAATACAGTTGGCCAGCTCATACATCAGGCAGCCCAACGCACCAACTGTACATCTCACAGCTCACACACTGGGTCTGTCACCACTGATTTTATGATTCTGAGAGCTTCTGTCACCTGTTTGTTGGTAACTAAAAAACCATTTAGTCTCACTCACTCTGTTTCATTCTGGTAAAAAATAACTTTTATGGAGGCCACATCCAAACGTACATAATGAAAAGGGAGAAAATCTGAATGCTAAGTGAGTAGCACAGTAAATTACCTGGAAGTGTAAGTGGTTCAAAAATACACGACATAATTACAAAAATGCTGGCTCTGTCTTTGAAGGTGTGACTTACATGATATAATGGATGATATTTGTTACCGCTTCAAGTCACAACAGAAATTATCACCTTATGTGAAAGTAAGGTATGGTCTACTTCCAGTTTACTTCAATACATTGGTATTCTTACCTTTAACTGTCACCTTGCTCTCAGTCGTCTGATTCTTCACTGTACACTTGTAAGCTCCAGTATCAAGCACAGTAGTTCTGCTGATAACCAGCCTGTGAAGTCGTCCTTCTTGGATTATTTCACGGTGGTCCATGCCACTTATCTCTTTACCATTATGAAACCATTTGGTGGAGATGGAATGTGAAGTCTCACACTCTAGACTCAAGGCTGTCTGTTCCTCCACTTCAACAATCTGCTTCAGGTTCTTCGTGAAGGTGCTAAAAACAAGAGCACAATTTATCACTTAGCACTTGTTTCCACTTACTTTTTCAAAGAAACCAAACAACTGTGGTACCGTAACTACATTCTATATCACTCTGCACATGGTAGCGACAACTGTCACATAACACAGTGAACACACCATTCATGCCTTAATCTATCCTGTCTTTCATTAGACACTACCATAACCACCAAAACTCCAGCTGTGATGTCACTCACAAACCATGCTCTATCATAACCATGGAAAGTGGGTAAACACAGTAACCTAGTCATGACTCAATTACTCATTCACTCACACCAACAGGATTACACAAAGTGGATTATAAGAAACAACTTCAATTGTGGCTCTGAGGAAACACACATTTCTGAAGACATTTTGTGGCAGTGACCATCACTCTGTCTGCCTAGGAACAGGCACATGTAACTGCACAATCCCAAAGTGAAGCATCTGTTACAATTATACATACATAAAACTTCTTCACTAATGTTTTTTATATAATTTATTATCCATATTTTTAAAAACCAATGTGCTGTAAATCCCCCCTCCCCCCTTGCGAAGGAAGCATTATGATCCTTCCAAACATCAGGAACTACTTGCCAAATGATAAAGCATCAAAGCCCAGAATTCTGGAATCAACAGCAACACTTCTGTGAAAACATCATATCTCAACACAGAACCAGTTTCCAAAACAATAAGTTTTGAAAAACCTTGCACCATACCAGTCTAAAATATCACACAGCAGTATAGGAGTGTTCTCTGACAAACAAATATCTGTAATCAACATATGGAAACTCAGTGCTATATCACTGCTCTCTCCTGGCTGCACAGTACCTTCCACTTAGTACACAAATAATCAAAAACTTACACTTTATCAACATCCACAATGACTCTTGCTCCGTGAGATGCCTGGCCTACTGGATTGCTAGCCAAACACTTATAATCACCAGCATCAACCTCAGAATCTGCATTTCGTATCTCCAGCACTGCTGTTTCACCATCAAATGTTTGAGCAACTGTATCAGAAGGTTTCAAGACTTTGTTGTTTCTGTAAAAAGATACAAGCCCTTATTTTATTACTGAATATGTCTTTGTAACTGCTACAATATAAGCATAATCAATTAATGACCTGTCATTACAAAACCAAATCAATGGGGTGCACCATATTTCTCTTGCAAACCACCCTATTGGTTCATCTTCCTGACGTATTGAAGTGCAAAGTAGAAAGTGTTACAGTACTGAACTGTACAGTCTTCAGCAAAAGATACATGTTTTTCCTCTACGATACCTGAAATTTGCAGCCATTTTATAGTCCAATGGTATGACAGCATTCTTCTGAAAATCTTGCCTCAAAAATCAGAGTATAATAACTAAGTGTATGCATGTGTGTGTGTGTGTGTGTGTGTGCATGCGCGCACGCGTGCATGTGTGTGCATGTGTGTATGTGTGTCCAAAACATATGCGTACATGCACTCCCTTGTCTTCACAAACATTTATCTAAGGGAACCAGACACAAGGAGATTCACAGTTTCATTTTCCGACATTCAGTGAGTGCACCAAAATTTACTTGTGTTGAGGTGTGTTTTGAAAATAATTACTACCATTAACCTTGTTAACAGGAACTGAAATAACCTGGACATAAGCTCAACAAAACAATTATGTAATAGTCTGACTTAAACAATTAGTTGCATCATCACATTACCCAGCATGCTGTGGAAGTTGTCTCATGGCAGTCAATTACAGAAGTTAGTGCACTGTTCTTTACTGGGTGCATCCAAATACGACTCATTTACACTGTGAAGCTTTCCTCAACCTCTGCACCAAATAAATGGGTATGGGTCTGTATTAATTATCATAAACATCATGTCTTGCAACACCATTCTGCTACATAACACTATCCTCAGTATATCATACAAATGTGTGTCTAAACCGTTTATGACTCGACATGCCATGAAACAAAGTTAAAATCTGCTCAACTAAGCAAGAATGTTGTTTCTGTTGTACAAACCTCAGCCATGTGATCACTGGGGTTGGGTTTCCTGTCACCCTTGCCAACAAACGTAATGTTCCCTTCTCTGGCACTCTCTCTTCTTCAAATCGTTCCAGAAACAGAGGAGGTTCCGGTTTATCAAATGGTAATTCTGTAATTGAAACATCTAAGTTAGTAACTAGTGTCTCTGTCTCAGGATTTAAGACAAACACATTCTACAGAAAACTGAAATACTTTATGGTTTTCATCAGTTGTTTGTTACAAGAAGAAAGAATGCAGAAGTGCGATAGAGACTTATCTGACTCTTCAGCAGTTATTAACAGCACAACACAATTACTTGAAAGTTTCAGTGTCTTCACTTCGTAAAGTACATATTGATCATAGGCCATAAAAAAGGTGATTTTGCTCCTTGTTACAATACAAGTTTGGGAAAATAAGCCAAGTGCATTCTACCACATGCAATTTAATTGGTTTCAGGTGTTGCATTCTCCAAAAACACAGACCTAAAAGTATAATGGATAGGCTGTCTATGAAAATATATCAGTCCACTCAAAATTCACTATAAATCATTAAGAATATCAGCTACAGATATTACGAAGCACTTCAGGGCTACAAACTACATGGAACTTGCAATAAATCACTATTATGTAAACATCATTTGCAGAGTCTCCATACAACACTTCTTTGAAAAGACAAAATATTGAGAAATGGTTATTGATAGAAGACTCCTGACATATTATCAAGCACACGGTAATCAGTATCTGGGTAAATCGAGGAATGCAGTCACATACAGAACACACAAGTGACAAAAAATTATCAGTTAGAATAATAATTTTTATCCCATGTGGTGAATGTTGCACCACGAGGCAGGATACAACATACACCATCCTTAACTTATGCAAGTGATATTTTGTGTACCAGCTGCATTTTATGATGTTTGTGGAAGATTTCCTTCATGTGTCAGGAAGAATATCAGCTTAAATTACAGTTGTTATCTGTTGCATTTACTCTGACTTTACAGTAAATAACTGACATATGCAGATACTTAGTTCACATAAATGTTATTTAAAAGATGAAATGGTGCCACAGTGGCAGACATCAACTGCCTACCTTCAACTACAACAGTCGCAGTTGTCTCTGCAAATCCAATGTTATTCTTGGCCTGGAGGGTGTACTGTGCTGTGTCCTGTGGTGTTGGTTCCAGCAGCGTCAGTGTGTATGTATCACCCTCTCTGTGGGTCGGCTGGTCTGTCACTGGCTTGCCGTTCTTGAGCCACGTCACTTTCGGAGTTGGGTTACCAATAACCCGTGTACTCAGCACCACAGTCTCTCCCTCCTCAACTGTCACACTCTGTAATGGCTCCAATATCTGTGGAGGTTCCTTCTCACCAGACTTTACCTGAATAGATATTAAAATGCCACAATGTTTAGCTGAAAGATAAACTGAAGGAAATGTAATATTCAACTGGGATTCAAGTCTTCTGGGTAGTGCACAATGTCACTGACTTTTACTAACATAAATCATACATGGAAAGAAAAAAAAAAGAGACAGTTAGAGGCAATATACATATAGCCTACATTCTAATGCATAAATCTTGTATGAAATAATAAAATCCAGAAATTATTTTATTTGGCCATGTTTTTTCACAGAAAATTTGTGGGAATATTTATAATCTGTCCTGGTACGTCACAACCCCAGCAACAATTAATTAATTAATTAATTAATTCGTTCATTCATTCACAGCCAGGACAGTGTAGTCAGTGTAGTGACCAAGCTAAGGGCTGAATGATCCAGGGTTCAAGTCCTGGCAGAGACAGGAGATTTTTCTCTTCTCCAAAATGTCCATATCAATTCTAGGGCCCATCAAGCCTCTTATTCAATGGAGGCCCTTTACTGAGGCATAAAGTGGCCAGGGTGTGAGGCTGACCATTCACCTCTGTCTAGTGCCAAGGTTAAGAATTAGTAGAGCCATACCTACACTTCCCCTGTACGTCCTCGTGGTGTGTACAGGGGCAACTTTATATTAATGAATGGTTCATTAGTTAGGCTACCACTATCAAACTAAACCCTAAATGACAACTACTGCATGGACACAGCATCATTTAGTAGACCACACAAAATGTGTCTGGACAAAAGCTGCATAGTTTTTCCAGATATGTATTATCATACAGCTCCAGTACATGACATCGTAATTAGATGACACAATGTCACTCACACCTCTCACATTCATGTGTGTGTCATGTTTGTACTACTGACTGTAGTAGGAAATTGGAGGGAATTATACCCTTAACAAATGTGGGGGGGGGGGGATTTGACAGAGTGTCTGGTTCTAAGAAAGTGTAAAATTCACTCTAAGACCCTAGACAGCAAAGAATGCTGGTACTGAAGGTGCAAGTCCTTGTGATATGATGCTATGATTGGTATATAGTTGCTCACATCTTGGGAGGGCTTCTTGCCTTCATCTTAGGAGTCCAAGAAGTCAAAGAAGTGACAATCTCCCCTGAAACATCAGTAACTATACACCAACTGCCACTGCATCATATCCCAGAGTGCTTTAATCTTCAACTGCACTGCTGTGAGAACCTCAAATCCAGCACTGGAATGTTTTGTTATACACTTATATTTTATACAGTGACAAGTTAAGTACAAGGTGAGTTTTCTTACAATAAGTATGATCTCAATTCTGGAAGATGTTTCTCATTGATTCTTCTACCCAAATTACATTCGCCAAATACACTACATAAGAAGACACGGAAGTTTCATACCATGTGACTGGGAAGGGTGAGAATGACCAAGGAAAAACAGAATTTTGTAAGTGTTCTTCACAATACATCAACGCGCTATAAAGACTTGTGTCTGTTACTAGTGCATTTATATCTTAATTGTTACCTTTACAGTCAGCCGCACAGATGCTTCTCCCTCCCTGTTTTTGGCGACCACTTCATAACTTCCCTCTTGGCTCTTCTTTATCTTCTTAATGCGCACAATATTGGTGTACAAGTGGACATCTGACTGAGAGGTCACACTCACATTGCCTGATGTTGTGATCTCCTTGCCATTACAAAACCACTTCACGTGTGGCTCGGGAACAGCTACCAGGCGACTCTCAAGTTCAACATCTTTCCCTTCATCCACACAAACAGCCTTTGGCTTTCGTGAGAATGTGGGAGGAATGCCTTCTAGAATATCAGCAAGAGAAGAGTCCCTACCAAAAACAACAGAACATATACATGGTACACTACTAGGGTTGGCAAGAATTACAAAATTATTGATGTACATGTGAAATCATACAGGAAATATGAATAAAATAATCCATATGCCTATGTACATACCGACACAGAATATGTAAATATAAATGTCTTAAAATATAAACCAAGATACAAAGTGAAGATGAATGGTCATTAGTGCTGAAACATGTCAATATTTTCCAAAACCAGAAGTGTTTGAGAAATGGAGCTGCAGCCTTACATACCAACATAACACGTGCAGCTCAAATGTAACAAATGGCAGTTTTACTGGCTGAACATTTCAATATTTGTAAATCTGAAATACAACTAATTACCTTGAAAGACTCTTTCTTGATACCGAAACTGTAGTGTCAGAACCATGGTCTGACAGTGGAACCTCTACAACCAGCTCTGTTGTGCTGGATGCAAAACCAGCGGTATTCTTTGCTACACATGTGAACCTTCCAGCATCTTCTGGGAACACTTCCCTGATAATGAGTGTGGCCACCTTATCTTCATCATAATATATCTGAAAGAACAAATACCATTTTATGTGGTCAAACAGATATTTTGATTCTGATGTGACACAGTTCTTGTAAAGTCTCACTTGTTTACATTCACTGGCATTCAAAGTCTGCCAGTCCACTGCCATAATGTTCCAAGAAACTTCTGTTAGGACTCAACACAGCCTTCAGAGAATGGCTATGCTATATGCTGAATACAGCCTTCAGAGAAATGCTACTGTAGGTGCTGAATGAAACCTTCAGCAAACTGCTACTGCAGGTACTGAATATAACAAAAACTACATATTCATTTCAGTACAAAAATGCATAACCTAGTGGGAAAATAAAAGTCATTTTTCTTAACGAAACAAATGGTAATGTATCTACAGGAAATAAACACAAACACATTTACTACTCGCACTCAAGTAAAACGTACTACTTGGTGTACAGGCTGGGATAATCACCCAAATCACAAGACAGGAACACCACCCATTTCCTTACTCCATTAACATAAAGATGTAAGAATAAAAATCTACTTCACTCTTCAGTGCTAGAATATTAGTAAATTATTTCAATTAGTAATGCAGTTTAATTCCATAGAATTCTGAAATGACAGACTTATTATGTTTGTGCAGTTCTGGACAAAGAATTAATGTCATCAAAAAAACATATTTGTATTCAGAAAATGGTACCTGAGCCCTTGAACGTTGCATGCTTAAAATTATGGAGCACGTAAATTGACATAAAGCCAGAGATTTGTTTTGAAGTATAAAAAAAATAATGCGAAATATTCAGTTTACTGATGTATCATATTATATTGTATTGTATATCACCAACAAGCAAAAGGAAAGTTAGATAAAATATTCTGTCACCCAACAAAGAAAAAATTTATTATGACTTGCAGCAGAAACTCATGATGGCAAGGTAAGACACAAAATCTATAAAACTTATGCATTAAACTGACTATACAAAATTTCATAGGAAGTGTGAATTAACTTCATCGACATTTCACATAAATTTCTAACACCATTCAGGCAGGTCTCATTTTAAGTCAGAGATATATTCCTGAAAAACACTGTGTGGACTGAAGACTAAATTCCCATTTAAAACCATGTATTTCCTGGAGGTTACAGGATTTACAGCCTCATGCTATATAGAGTATGACTATACAACTGCTGAACATACAGACCTGTAGAGCATATATGTACTGTATATACAGCATATATACATTTCTGAACAGCATATATACATTTCTATACATTATACTTATTTCTAATGCAATTAAAAAAGTCAGTAGTTTTTGGTATGGTTCATTGCTAAAGGACTGTGGTAGTCTGACTACACAAAGGTTTTTACCCCTGAGAAAGCACTTTTTGTAATTTGATCATCGTCACAAATTGCACATACGGTGCTATGAGCAAGTCTAACACTACAGCATACATCAACAATTCGGTCATCTTATTGAAGTCAGATTATTACAACTAATTTCTCTTCAATACTGATTGTCTTTTACTGTTTTTCACTTGGATTACACTAGGTGATGCAGAATTACATTTCTCACTTTTGTAAGTAAGAAGAACCAATGCGTTTGAACAGGAAACTATATGTGTCATGTGATTACACCACTGAACACAATTAATCCATACATGTGACTGATGGCATAACATTAATCCATACATGTGACTGATGGCATAACAGGGACATCACTCTCTGCTAGCCTCCTACAGAAGATAAGTGCGGCCAAGGATTGCCTATACCAAATTGTGTTAATCTGAAAATTTTCAAGTAAATTCAAAAAATGGTGTGGATTACAAAGTTGTGTTAAAGTGCAGTCACACTAACAGAAATCAAGTCAAACGAGACTTGACTGCACAGTACTTACTCCTTTTACAGATCGCTTCTTGCTCCTATTCCATACTCTTAAATGCAGCCAAACAGAAGCTCAATCAGCCATTATTTACTGCATATATGTTGCTCACAAATAGGAAAATAATATTTCATGAAAGAAAAACAGTATATAGGGGCACGCAAATTACTGGTTCAGGGGATTGACAGAAAGTAGAAAGGATGGAAAAACAAAGACGAGGAGGAAGGGACAAAGAGACAGACAACACACCTACACTTGAATTCTCACCTGGAAATCCTGTGATGGAAGAATAATTGCAGTTTCTTTAAACCATGTGATCTGTGGTCTTGGATTTCCTTCAACATGGCATTCAAACTGCACTGTTGTACCATCTGGAGCATGTTTGGGCTGCAACTTCTGCACGAAGCGAGGGGCAGATGAATGCTCACCTGGAGTCAGCTCTGCAGAAATTATAAAGCAAAAAATACAGGACACTTATATTCATATAGTACCAAAACCCTCGGTAAAAATTGCTGGGTTTTTAATACAAAATTAGACAAATGATTGCTGTAAATAAATGTCAAAACACCTACAACTCTTAAGAACCACATGTATGTTACTGCAGAGCTCTCATTTATAAACTGATTTTCTTTTTACTAATAAGACTTTATGCCTTTGTTTTACTAGATACTCCAAATTCAGTATTTCTAGTTCAGTTACTTACTTCCTGTGAAGGGTAAGATCACCTAATTCAACTATGTCATGTGATCAAACAGCATCCACACTGCTTGCTAGATGACAATACAGGCACTAATACAATCTTCAACTGCTAGGTGTCAATAAACTAGAGCCTGCAAAGTCATTTCTTCCTTTGACCCCTTTCCCCTTTTTTGTTTGCAAGTTAAGAAAAAAAATAAGCCCTTGCACACTTCACAGATTGCAACTTACAATTGAAAAATGACTTCAACCAAAAATATCATCACTTAGGACTGAAAGGGATGACAGCAAATACGATATGTGACAGAAACAGAACAAACTGTATCTGAAATGATCAAGTGAGAATTGGTCTGGGTAAATACTACATGCTATGTGAATGCCAAGCTAAAGAAATGTAACAGGCACAATATTAAGAATATGGTAATGAATACACAGGAGGTATAGATGGTAGAAGTATGCTCCCTTGTGTTGGTGATTTACCTCAAACAGTGCTCACCCAGTCTGCCTCTGAAAACATTTGTTGTTGGGAATATGCTGAGCAAAATACATCCTATGATTGACCATTTTCATAAATCACATATATCACAGACCAAATCTCATGATCATAAAATTTCAGAATTCATCATCATCATAAACATCAAGGATTGGACCCTTTGATCTGTTCCGTCTCCAGAGTTACAGCTGCTTGCGCCAACCCTTCTTCAGTTTTCCAGTTGTTCTCCTTCCTTGTGGTTTGTAGTGGTATGATTTCATAGGGATTCGGTTTTGTGTTTGGAGGCCCTGAGGTTAGCTACCAGCAAACTTACTCAGCGAGGGACTGGTTATCCATCCTGAGGACACCCTACCCAACTCAGAATCTCCAGAGGAAGCACAGGACTGATTTACAAATTTCAGAATTATGTGATAAAATATCATATTTCCCACCACTGTAAGCTATGATCCTCAAGAAAAATGTATGTGTCTGTTTCACCAAAGCAATAGGTTTCATCAACATTGATACTAATTCTGCTCACACTAAATAAAAGTTCTTCACACATACTTACTCTCAAATACTGGCAATTTATCAATCTTCTGGTGCACTTTCTTTTGAACATAAACTGTGTAGCTGGGCTCATCTTGGAGCAAAGCAGCTGGTACCAGACCCTTTTCTTGAGTAAGGTATTTGCGCACAAACCACCAGTCTGAGTTATGTTGTTCTGCAATGTAAACGCAAACACATCAGTGGAACACTGTCAGCTGTTATCAAAATTAAATATATCAATGCAACACTGTCGGCCATTCTCATAATTAAATATATCAGTGTAATACTGTCAGCTGTTATCATAATGAAAACCATGAGTTGAATACTGTCAACTGCTATCATAATTAAACATATCAGTGAAACATCGTTAGTTGTTGTAGTTAAGTATTTAGTGTTCATGTATAAACTTACATTTATTACACTGAGGATCTTGGATAAGGCAAACTAAACTGTGTTACATTTCATTTATTTCAAAGGGCAAGTAAATTACAGGACCAGTAACATGAATTTATCAATGACAAATACAGTTTTTACAGTCATTATATGAGCTACACCAAATCCACGCAGCAGTCTGTCTTAAAAACCCAAAAGCTAATCGAGATTTTATGGCACCCAGAGGTTCATTACCATGTTCACAACAGCCCACCACTTGTCCCTATCCTGAGTCACTTTAATCTAATCCATAACCATCCACCCTATTTCTGTACAATCCATTTTAATATCCTCCAATCTACAGTTAGTCTTGCAAATGGTTTCTTACCTCCAGGCTTTCCATCAAAACCTATTAAGAATTTCTCTTCTCCCCACACACATCACATGCCCACCCATCTTACTATCATTCATTTGATCACTCATGTAATATTTTATGAGAAGTACGAATCATGAAGCTTCTGATTATCCAGTTTTCTCTTGCCTCCAATTAACACCCCTGTCTTTGGTCCCAGCATCTTCCTGAGCCCTGTAATCTCAAAAACCCTCAGTCTATTCCCTTTTCTTAATTAGACCTGAATTACATTTTGAATTAATGCATTCAATTATCACTTAACTAATTAACACACAGTATTCTTGATCAGACTGCTGGTAGTGTGGTTCACACGCTCATACTGTCAAATAGTACCATACGATGGTTAATGAATAACAAATTTGAAGAAATGGAAGAAAAAATGGTCATAACATAATGTGAGGAGTTATCCTACCATCTGCCTAGATGTACTGAGAAACACATGAAAAAAATCCTGTCAGACTGCACACATTCCACATTCAAGTTGAAAGCATTACCACTTGCTCAGCTCATGTAGTCATTTTGATCATAAGTAGAGCAGTACAAAGTGAAATTTTACCTTCTTTTTCCAAATATAATGCACCTACAATGACACAAAGTTCGACCATTAACAACAACCTGCCACTTCTCCCTGTCATGACCCAGGTGAACCCAGTCCACACCCACCCAATAAACATTCTACACACAGTGTTGCTTGATTATGAACGCCAGTCACATTCAACAACAGGCACTCACCAAGCACATAAACACGTTCTCCTTCAACCAAATTAATTGCATCTTCATTCTCAGCCACATATGAGGTTACTGCAAAGAATAGGTCACCCTCCTGTATCTCAGTTACCAAAGCTTCTTTCAAATCTGCAAATATAAATGACACAATAAGATTATTTGCTGCGCTCAGATACATACAAAAAAAAAAAAAAAAAAAAATAATAGAATTAGTATTTAAAATAAATAATTATTTTTTTAAAGTTCCACCTTCCACTCA
>Ga0123357_10005654_pt1 | contig 15041 bp, 2 predicted proteins | sample TergutEmb28metaG_FD_89873 | JGI IMG/M metagenome (GOLD analysis project Ga0123357, IMG submission 89873) | Embiratermes neotenicus P4 segment gut microbial communities from Petit-Saut dam, French Guiana - Emb289 P4 | ecosystem: Host-associated > Arthropoda: Insects > Digestive system > Gut ...
AGAAGAAATAGCCCAGATAGCTTCAATTTCCGCGAGCGACAAAGAAATAGGCGACCTTATCGCGGACGCGATGGAAAAAGTCGGAAAAGACGGCGTCATAACCGTTGAAGAAGGCAAATCTTCCGAAACCACTTTGGACGTTGTCGAAGGAGTGCAGTTTGACAGAGGCTACACCTCTCCGTATTTCGTTACCGACGCAGAGAGAATGCAGGGAATTTTGGAAGAGCCTTACATAATAATCACCGACAAAAAAATCACCTCGATGCAGGAAATTCTTCCGCTTCTTGAAAAAGTCGTCCAGACTGGAAGAGCTTTCATAATAATCGCCGAAGATATCGAAGGCGAAGCGCTTGCCACGCTCGTGGTAAACAAGATCCGCGGCACGCTGAAAGTCATGGCGGTAAAAGCTCCGGGATTCGGCGACAGAAGAAAAGATATGCTTCAGGACATCGCCATTCTTACCGGCGGAACCGTAATATCCGAAGAGACCGGCCTCAAGCTCGACAAAGCTACAATCGAAATGCTCGGCCAGGCAAAGAGAGTTACCGTCGATAAAGAAAACACCACAATCGTTTCCGGAATGGGAGATAAAAAAGAGATAGAAGCCAGAATCTCGACAATCCGCAAACAGATTGAAGACACAAAATCGGATTACGACAAAGAAAAACTCCAGGAAAGGCTTGCAAAGCTTGTCGGAGGAGTTGCGGTTATAAACGTAGGCGCGGCGACGGAATCCGAAATGAAAAGCAAAAAATTCAAAGTCGAAGACGCTTTGAACGCCACCAGAGCCGGAGTTGAAGAAGGAATAGTCGCGGGCGGCGGAGTAGCCCTTTTAAAAGCGCAGTCCGTGCTTGAAAAAGTAAAACCCGCAAACGACGATGAAGCGACCGGCATAGCTATTATTCTCAAGGCTCTCGAAGGCCCGGTGAGAATGATAGTCGAAAACGCCGGAATAGAGCCTTCCGTTGTTGTAGACAAGATAAAGAATTCAAAAGACGCGACGTACGGCTATAACGCCGATACGAACGAATATGTGGATATGATAAAGGCCGGAATCGTCGATCCCGCGAAAGTCACAAGAACGGCTTTGGAAAATGCGGCTTCGATAGCAGGTCTGATACTCACTACGGAAACTTTGGTCACTGATATCCCCGAGAAAAATCCGAAAATGCCTATGGGCGGCGGAATGCCACCTATGCCGGAATATTAATCCGCGGCAGAATCGCAAAAAAAACGCTCCCGTCTAAAAACGGGAGCGTTTTTTTTGTAAGGATTCTTGACTAGCATTCGGATTTTAATTATAATACCGAAATACTACCTTGGAGCCTGTACAAATTGTAGCAGGCCGTGTTCACAATAATCTTTTAAAAACAAATAAATGTGCCATTTATAAAATTCTTACTTACAGGGGAGAATCATGACGTCTTTTAAAATGGGAAAAAGCATTATTTCTTTGTTTTTGATTATGTGCATCGCCGTTCCGCAATACGCCAGAGGGGCGGATATAGGCATTCCCTCTGATTACGGTACGATTCAACTGGCCGTGGGCAGCGCCTCCACCGTTGACGGCGACACTATCATTATAGAACAAGATATGCCCTTCGGCGCCGCTTCTCTTCTTACAATAACGAAAAGGCTCAATTTTACAAGCACTGCTCCTCTCTCTCCGTACACTCTCGACCTGAGCGGCGGAGCCAACAACCGCTTTAGTTTTGCCGCAGGCTCAAACGGTTCGACCATAGCCGGTTTAATCTTAACCGGCGCTACCGGAAGTGCAACCGGCGGGGCCGTTTATAACAATGCTCAAACCATAGGTATCAGTTCGGTTGTCTTCGCTACGAATACGGCGACAACGTCCGGCGGGGCTATTTACAATGCCGGCGGCGGAACAATTACCGTCGTTTCCTCGCAATTCAATGGCAATACGGCCAGCAGCAGCGGCGGCGCAATTTATAACTTCACCAATGGCAACGTAACTGTCTCTTCCTGCTCCTTTGACTCCAACTCCGCCGGCAGCTACGGCGGAGCGATTTATAATACGGCCGGAGTCATAACTATCAACGGCGCCTCCGGTTTTACGAATAACAAGATAACGTCTGCCTCCGGGACGGGCGGTTACTGTTCCGGCGGAGCGATATACAACACCGGAGCTACAGCCGGCGTAATAATTGACGCCCCGACCGGGGTTTCCGTCATATTCTCAAGTAATACCGCCACAGGCACATCCGTTACTTCCGGCGGCGGAGCAATTTACAACGGCGGCGGAATACTTACCGTCAATAATGACGCCATATTCCTCGGAAACACGGCAAGCGGCAACGGAGGCGCCATATATGGTCTGGCCGGAGCCGGAGCCGAACTGAAATTGTCCGGTAAAATGCTCTTTGACGGCAACGAAGCCAAGCTTATCGGCGGCGGAGCTATATATAACACTATTGCCGGCGCAGCTATGAATTTTTCCTCCGGAACGATATTCACGAATAACAAAGCCTCTTATGCGTCAACCGCTGCCGGCGACGGTTCTGGCGGAGCCATTTATAACTCCGGCGCAAACTCAACCGTTAACCTTATCGGAACCGCGGATAACGAAATTATGTTTACAAGCAATACCGCTTCCGGAAAATCCGCAACGTCCGGAGGCGGAGCGATATACAACAACAGCGCAAGCACTATTACGATTGCATATACGGTTTTCGACGGAAACACAGCCGGCGAGCATGGCGGGACGATCTATAACGCCGGCGGCGGGCAAATTACGATTGACGACGCCACGGAATTTAAAAACACCTCGGCAGGAGTCAACGGCGGCGCGATTTATAATACCGGGGTCAATTCCTCAATTACGCTTGGTAAAAAAGTATTTGACAGTATAACGGCCGGGAGTTCCGGAGGCGTCATTTGCAACGTCGCAGGCGGTTTAATTTCTCTGGCGGACGACACGCAATTCACCAACAACAACGTCAGCACGGCGGCAGCCAGCTACGGCGGTGCAATTTACAGCAGCGGTACCGCTGCTGCGATTTCCGACATAACCATGGGAGACGGTCTGTATTTTTACAACAACCAGGCGTATAGCGACGGCGGAGCCATATATAACGGAGCATACAGCACAATTGTTATCGGCGATAATTCCGAATTTACCGCAAACAAAGTTCTTGCGGCAGCCGGATTAGGCGGAGCGATATACAATACCGGAGCCGGAGCGGGAATAAATATCGGCACCGGTACGGTTTTTAATAATAACTCGGCAAATTCCGAAGGCGGAGCGATTTACAACTCGGCCGGCGGCTCAATCTCTCTGGGAGCTGGAGCTCAATTCACCGACAACAGTGTCAGTACGGCGGCAGCCAGTTACGGCGGAGCGGTTTACAGCATCGGCGCAGCGGCGACGCTTTCCAACTTTTCCATGGGAAATGATGTTTACTTTTATAACAACCGGGCCTATACCTCAGGCGGGGCAATCTATAACGGAACATACAGCACAATTATTATCGGCGACAACGCCGAGTTTACGGGTAACAGCGCTCTTGCGGCAACCGGTTACGGCGGAGCCATATACAATACCGGAGGCGGAGCGCAAATAAATATCGGTGCCAATGCAAAATTCAGCGGGAACTCCGTCGAAACCGAAGGTGGCGCGATATATAATGCCGGCGCAGGCATAATCACCATAGGCGCAGGCTCAACGTTCTCCGTTAACGTGGCTTCCGTTACGACCGGAAGCGGTTTCGGTACCGGCGGAGCGATTTACAATACCGGGGCCAATTCAACGATACTGATAGACTCGGCAACCGGAGCGTCCGTGATATTTTCCGATAATAAAGCTTTCGGGACCTCAGCGACGTCCGGAGGCGGAGCGATTTACAACACCGGCGGAATAGTGACAATCAATAACGACGCGCAATTTCTGAGGAACACGGCAGGCGGCAACGGCGGAGCCATATACGCTGTAGCGGGCACCGGAGCGCAACTGAATTTATCGGGCAAAATGCTGTTTGACGGCAACGAAGCCCAGCTTATCGGCGGCGCGATATACAGCAGCATTGTAGGGGCTTCCATGAATTTTTCCTCCGGGACTATATTCAACAATAACAAAGCATTTACCGGTTCGGGAGGCGCGATTTATAACTCGGGCGCCTCAACTATTAACCTTATAGGAACCTCGGCCAACCCGATCATGTTTACCGGCAATACAGCTTCCGGGGCAACGACCTCCGGAGGCGGAGCGATATATAACACGGGAGCCAGCACTATCACCATAGTAAATACGGTTTTTGACGGAAACACAGCCGGTGCATACGGAGGAACGATCTATAACGCGGCCGGCGGATATATTACGATTGACGACGGCACGGAAATTAAAAATACCTCAGCCGGAATCAGCGGCGGAGCAATCTATAATACCGGGGCAAATTCCTCAATCACGCTTGGTAAAAAAACATTTGACGGTATAATAGCCGTAAGTTCGGGAGGAGTCATTTACAACGCTGCTGGCGGCTCAATTTCTCTGGCAGACGACACGCAATTCAGCAACAACAGCGTCAGCACGGCGGCAGTCAGTTACGGCGGAGCGGTTTTCAGCGTCGGCGCAGCGGCGACGATTTCCAACATAACCATGGGGAACGGCCTGAATTTTTACAACAACCAGGCGTATACCGACGGCGGAGCCATATACAATGGAACGTATAGCCAAATGACCATCGGGGCAGGCGCAAGATTCTCCATGAACACAGCTTTCTCCACAGCCGGCGGTTCGGGCGGAGCGATTTACAATACCGGGGCCAATTCAACGATAATGATAGATTCGTCAACGGGAGCGTCCGTGATATTTTCCGATAATAAAGCTTTAGGGACTTCAGGGACGTCCGGAGGCGGAGCGATTTATAACAACGGCGGAATAGTGACAATTAATAACGACGCGCAATTTCTGAGGAACACGGCAGGCGGCAACGGCGGAGCCATATACGCCGTAGCAGGAACCGGAGCGCAACTCAATTTATCGGGCAAAATAATATTTGACGGCAACGAAGCCCAGCTAATCGGAGGCGGAGCGATTTACAACACGATAGCCGGAGCAAGCCTGAACTTTTCTGCCGGTACTATATTCAATAATAATAAAGCTTCCTCGGTAGCAACCACCGCTAATTATGGTTCCGGCGGAGCGATATACAACGCCGGAGCAGCAACCCTCAATTTAGCCGGGACCCCGTCAAACCCGATAATGTTTACCGGTAATACATCTTCCGGAACATCAACGACTTCGGGAGGGGGAGCGATATACAACAGCAGCGTCAGCACCATCACCATAGTAAATACGGTTTTTGACGGAAATACGGCCGCCAGAAACGGAGGAACGATTTATAACAGCAACGGTATTATCACAATTGACGAGGCGACGGCAATCAAAAATAGTTCAGCCGGTTTTTACGGCGGAGCAATCTTCAATAGCGGAACAACCGCTTCAATAAATATCGGGGTAAAAATCTTTGACGCAATAACGGCCGGGAGTGACGGAGGAGTCATTTACAACGCAACTGGCGGCTCAATTTCTCTGGCAGACAATACTCAATTTACCAACAACAACGTCAGCACGGCTGCGGCCAGCTACGGGGGCGTGATTTACAGCAGCGGAGCAGCGGCTACGGTTTCCAGCATAACCATGGGAGACGGCCAGTATTTTTATAACAATCAGGCTTATAGCGGAGGCGGAGCAATATACAATGGAACCTACAGCCAAATGACCATCGGGGCAGGCGCAACATTCTCGTGGAACGTAGCTTTGTCCACAACGGGAACCGCTCTTGGTTCCGGCGGCGCGATTTATAATACCGGCGCAAATGCCGCGATAACGATTGACGCTGCTACAGGGGCCTCCGTCATATTTTCCGACAATAAAGCTTTCGGGACTTCAACGACTTCGGGAGGCGGAGCGATTTATAACACCGGCGGAATAGTGACAATCAATAACGACGCGCAATTTCTGAGGAATACGGCGGTCGGTAACGGCGGAGCCATATATGCCATAGCCGGCACCGGGGCTCAACTAAATTTATCCGGTAAAATGCTCTTTGACGGCAACGAAGCCCAGCTTATCGGAGGCGGCGCGATATACAGCACCATTGCAGGTTCTTCCATGAATTTTTCCGCCGGAACGATCTTCACGAATAACAAAGCCTCTTATGCGTCAACCGCCGCCGGCGACGGTTCGGGCGGCGTAATTTATAATGCCGGCGCAAATTCAACCATTAACCTTATCGGAACCTCGGTCAACCCGGTCAAATTTACCAACAATACCTCCTCCGGAACATCCGGCACATCAGGAGGCGGAGCGATATACAACAGCGGCGTCAGCACCATCACCATTGTAAATACTGTTTTTGACGGGAATACGTCTGCCGGCAACGGCGGAACAATTTATAATAACAACGGCATTATCACCATAGACGAGGCGACGACAATCGCAAATACTTCCGCCGGCGTTTCCGGCGGAGCAATCTTCAACACCGGAACTACCGCCTCACTTAATATCGGGGTAAAAACATTTGACGGCATAACGGCCGGAACCTCCGGCGGCGTGATTTATAATGCCGGCGGAGGAAGGATCGTCCTCAGTGCCGGGACAATATTCTCCGCGAACGCGGCTTTATCGACAACCACAGTCGCCGCTATCGGTTCGGGCGGAGCGATTTACAACACCGGGGCCAATTCAACGATAATAATAGACTCGTCAACCGGGACATCCGTGATATTTTCCGATAATAAAGCTTTCGGGAGCTCAACGACCTCTGGAGGCGGAGCGATTTATAACACCGGCGGAATACTGACAATCAATAACGACGCGCAATTTGTGAGGAACACGGCGGGCGGCAACGGCGGAGCGATATATGCGATAGCCGGAGCCGGAGCGCAACTCAATTTATCGGGCAAAATGCTGTTTGACGGCAACGAAGCCCAGCTAATCGGAGGCGGAGCAATTTACAGCACTATTGTCGGAGCCGGTATGAACTTTTCCTCAGGAACGGTATTCAACAATAACAGCGCTTCTTCTTCGGCAACCGGCGCCGCCGACGGTTCCGGCGGAGCAATTTATAACGGCGGGGCAAATTCAACTATCAACCTCATCGGAACCGCGGACAATCAGATTATGTTTACCGGCAATACGGCTTCCGGAAAATCAACAACCTCGGGTGGCGGAGCGATCTACAACACAGGCGCCAGCACGGTTACTATTGCATATACAGTTTTTGACGGAAACACAGCCGCCGAGTACGGCGGAACGATTTATAATGCCGCCGGCGGACATATTATCATAGATGACGCTACGGAAATTAAAAACACCTCGGCAGGAGCCAGCGGCGGCGCAATTTTTAATACCGGCGCCAATTCCTTAATTACACTTGGTAAAAAAACCTTTGACGGCATAACGGCCGGAAGTTCCGGCGGAGTCATTTACAACGCAGCCGGCGGTTCGATTTCTCTGGCAGACGGCACTCAATTCACCAACAACAGCGTCAGTACGGCGGCAGCCAGCTACGGCGGCGCGATTTATAACACCGGCGCCGGCGCGGAAATAGATATAAGCACCGGCACGGTTTTTAATAATAACTCCGCAGTTACCGGCGGCGGCGCGATATATAATACAACTGCAGGCATAATCAATATCGGCGCAGGCGCAACATTCTCCATGAACGTAGCTCTATCCACGACCGCCGGTTCCGGCGGAGCGATTTATAACACCGCTGCCAACTCTGCGGTAACTATCGCGGGAACTGCCACGGATAAAGTACGGTTCAGCGGAAACAGCGCCGTCAACGGCGGAGCTATATTTAACACCGGCGCCGCAACCGCGGTAACTACTCTTTCAAATACGGTTTTCGATCAAAACACGGCTGATCTGGGCGGAGCTATTCATAATTCTGCAGCAGGAAAAGTAGTCATAAACGAGGGCACGGAATTTATAAACTCTCTCAATACGATATCCGCGACTTCCTACGGAGGTGCAATATATAATACAGGCTCCGCGTCGGAGGTTGATATCACCGGCGCAGCAGGCAACGAAGTCAATTTCACAGGACTCATCAGCAATTACGGAGGCGCGATTGCCAACAGAATGGTCACCAATAACCAAATCCCGATATTGAACATCAACGGCAACGTCATATTCTCCGCAAACACAGCCAATGTCTCCGGCGGCGCGATATACAACTACAGCGGAACCGTGAATATGGATTCCACTCTCGGCGATATTGTATTCAGCAACAATATATCCTCAGGAGTTGCCAACGATATTTACTTGCAAGGCGCCTCTGCGACTTACCGCGCCGTTCTCAATGTCGACGGAACAGCCAATGACGTTATTATCGGAAGCGGAATCTCAGGCAATGCCAACTCTATCATCAATAAAACCAACGACGGCCGCCTGCTGATTAACGCTGACAGCTCGGCTTATCTCGGAACCTTCAACCAATTAGGCGGGCGTACAATTGTTTCAAACGTCTTCTTCGGCACGGTAAATAATATCGTGACCGGAGGCACTCTGGAATTTGCCAATGGCGCGTCTTTCGCAACAGGTTCCCAGATAAAAGTCGGAGACGGCGGCACTTTGGAGTTCTCAGCCGACACGTTTACATTGAACGCGGGATATGTCGCCGGCTCAAGCGGCACTTACGGCACGATTGCTAAAACCGGTTCCGGAACATTAAATATCACAGGCAACTACAGCTCTTTCCTCGGAACGTTCGACCAGACCGGCGGGTTGACCGTTGTAACCTCAGCCGGCAGCATGTTCGGCGGAGTCAACAATATTTCCGACGCCACCTTGCAAGTGACCGCCGCTTCCGTCAATTACAATGTCAACTTAGGCGATAATGCCGTATTAAATCATTATGCCTCCATAGCAATCAACACCGATATTTCAAGCGGTAATATTGTCTTTACCGGAACAGGCGCCGCTGCCGACTTCGGCGGAGACCCGGCGCTTAATTTCCCTGCCGATTACACGCTGCTCGATAAAATAGATAACGGACAGGCCAACACCGTCAACTTCAATGACGCCAATGTAAAGACGGGTTCTCTCGATTATACGGGCGCTACGACATACCAATTTACAAATTCCACTCTGGATATTTCTCCGGCGAGCACCGGCACCGTCGTGTTCGGCAATTTGAAATCAGTCAACGCTTCTCTCATTGCCGGCGGAAATTTTGCGGACAACGGCGGAACATACTCTTTGGAAACAGGGAAACTGCAAGTCAACGAAACCGGCTCCGGCAGCCTTATTCTGAAAGCCCTGCGTCTGACGGGCGACATCGAAGGAGGCATACCCGGATCTGTGTCCGCAACCATTTTAGACGGCATAACTTTTGTCGATCAATCCCCGATGAGCATCGGCACCAACCTGAACATTTACGACGTTGTTTTCGACGCCGCCAAAACAGGAGTGGCTTTAACTTTCAGGGAAGCCGCCGCATATAATTCTTTATTTGTTCAAAACGCCGCCGAAAATACCCGCAGCTTTAATATTTCAACCTTTGACGGCGTCAATCCCACGGTTTATAATATCGGAGGCAGCCTGAGCGATACTGCTGCCGGCGATTTCTATGTTATGGGTTATGACAGCGATGCCGCACACAGCGTCATATCCGGTTATATTTTCGAATTCCCTGATGTAACCACAAACCGCGGTTCGTTCTTTAATCTGGTTAATGCAACCAACCTCACTGTCAGTGATTTGACTTTTAGAGATGCTTTGATTGACGGCAACGGCTCCGTACTGAGGATGAATAATGCGGATTCGACGGCTGTCATGACCAATGTTATCCTAACCGGAAACTCCTCAACAAATTACGGCGGAGCCGTTGACAATGAGGCCGGTGTACTGGCCCTTGACAGCGCCGTTTTCAGCTCCAATACCGCTACAGGCGCCACTGCCGGCGGCGGCGCCATACATAATGCCGGCGCAGATTCCCAAACGGACATCGCCAATACCTTGTTTGATTCCAACTACGGCCATTACGGCGGAGCCATTTTAAACGAGGGAGGAGCGACACTTAATATTTATGAAGGAACATCATTTACCAACAACAATGCAGCTTCCGGCGGCGCAATTTATAACAGAAATTCCGGTTCCGTTGTTTATATTACAGGCACCCGAGACAATAAAGTAGTCTTTTCCGGAAATGTAGGCAGCGATATTGTAAATACGGACTATGCGGTTATGAATATTGAAAACGCCGTATTTCAGAATCAGCCGAGCGGAAATGTCATTTCAAACGGCTCCGGCGCCACGCTGAACATCGGTCCGGGCGTTTCTTTCCTGAATAATGCCTCTACAGGATACGGCGCAGCCATCTCGAATGGTGCTCTGCTCAATATTGCAGGCAGCGCCGATAATAAAGTCGTATTCGACAATAACTCCATTACCAGTACCCGCGGCGGAGCATTATATCTCGACGCTACAACAACCATTTCCAACGCGGTTTTTACCAATAATTCAAGCATGTCGACCAATGTCAATGCCAGCGGAGGCGGTGCGATATTTATGTATAACGACGCCGCTTCGTTTTCCATAACGGGCGGTGTGTTGTTTCAAAACAACCATTCCGCGGGGCTCGGCGGCGCTATTGTGGCGCACGGTGTAGACTTGCAGATGACGACAGATCTCGGCGATATAGATTTTATCGGCAATACTGCCGTGCAGTACGGCGGTGCTATTGCCGATGTTTATGCTTACGTATTTATGAATACCACTAAAGGCAATATAAACTTTACCGGAAACTATGCAGCCGGATACGGCGGAGCGATGTACGACCAAAACGGCATATATATTACAGCCGATGAAGGCGATGTCAACTTTATCCAAAATGAAGCTGCGGGCGGAGGCGGAGGCGCGATATGTACTAGCGGCGGATCAATCAATATAACTTCAAATGACGGCAACGTTTTGTTCCAGGGCAATGAAGGCAGCATTTACGGCGGCGCCATTTACGGAACCAACAACATAACTGCCAACAACGGCGCAGTCACATTTGACGGGAACATATCTTTAACTTCCGTGGGCGGAGCAATTTACGGAACTACCAATATCACCGCCGACGGCGGTACGGTCGCATTTGAAGGAAACATCTCTTCGTCATCCGCAGCCGGCGCCGTTTACGGAAATATCAACATCATGGTAAGTTCCGGCGAAGTCGTTTTTGACGGAAACAGCGCTTTCTCATCAGGCGGCGCTCTTTACACCACCGGTGCGTCTTCCATTGCCGGAAAAACCACATTCGCCGGCAATACGGCGTCCACGGGCAACGGAGGCGCGATTTATGCCGGCAGCGGCAGCCTGACTTTGGATTCATCCCTCGGAATCATTACGTTCAGCGGCAATACGGCTGGTGGTTCGGGCGGCGCGGTTTATATGAATACCGGTACCCTCAGCGCTGACGGAATTTTATTCAACGCAAATGCCGCGCAGAACGGCGGAGCAATGTATTTCTCGGCCGGCACAGTCAATATTGCAAACACGGCGTTCAACGGAAATACGGCCTCCTCGTCCGGCGGCGCTTTATTTATGCTCTCAAACGCGGCGGTAACGCTTGAAAACGTTTCGTTTACCGGCAACACTGCCGGCGTTTCCGGCGGTGCGGTGTATATGAATGCAGGCTCAACATTAAATATAAACCAGACTCTTACGGGAATAGAAAACGCGGGTAAATTTGAAGGCAACAAGGCGGCCGGAGCTTCCAACGCCATACACATGGCGGGGAACTCAACGCTTAATTTTAATCTCGACCAAGACGCCCATTTCTATTTGTCGGACGACGTAACGTGCGAAGGAACCGGCAATACGATAAATCTGAACGGACAGGGAATCTTGCACGTTACTGCAGATCCGGTGACGGTAAACACCAACTTCTTTAACACCGCTTCCGGCTCAAAGCTGGAACTTTCTGTTTTCAGCAACGGCACCAACGACAAAATCATATCTTCCGATACCGACGTTTTAGACGGAGCGCTCAATGTGCAAGTCGGCGTCGGCACTTATAACCAGCAAGTTTTTCATTTAATAATGGCTTCAAGCATTTCCGGCGATTTAATAGACGATATTCAAAGCGGAACTCTGAATCTTGCGACCGTATCCGAGCCGAACTTAACAAATTTTACTTATACTTACGACGCCACGACAGACGAGATTCTTCTTACGATTACCGGAAGCTCCAGCAGCAATTTCAGCTCTTTGCCGGGCATGTCTTACAATCAGACGCAGATAGCGAGAAATCTTGATACGATTTCATCGGAAACGACTCCGGGCGCGTTCCAAGATATGATAAACGACTCTATGTTCCAAAGCACGGACGAACAACTGTCGAGGCTGACCCAGTTGTCTCTTTACTTTTTGGCCAATCTGGAAATGAACTCGGTAATTAACAACTACCGCCCTGATTTATACGCTAAAATAAAAAGCCGCGAAGGCCAAGCCGCCGGCGGAGCGGATTACAAGGCCTGGGCGCAGCTTACGGGAAACTGGACGAGACTCGGCACGGATTCAAATTCGCCGTACGACTTTAACTCCGATGCTTACGGCGCATTGTTCGGCGTCGACAGATATTTCGCGGAGAATATGCTTGCCGGCATATACGGCAAATATACAGTGACCAACGCTACGCAAGGCGACGACAGCGGGACGGTAGGTTCCTTCTCCGTAGGCGGCTACGGCGGATTAATCGAAGGGAAATATGATATACGCGTTTCGCTCTCCGTAGGGATAAATCAGTACGACACAAGCAGAAAGATAGCTTTCTTGGGGGAAACGGCAAAAGCCGATTTTTCAGGCGTCAGCTCGAACGCGGATGTCGAGGGCGGGCTGAAATATCAATTGACGGACTTGCTGGCGTTAAGACCTTACGCGGGCATATCGGTGAGCATGCTTAATTACGGCAGTTATTCCGAAACCGGCGGCGGACCTGCTGCGGTGGATATTTCCGGCGGAACCTATTTAAGAACGCTTCCCAGAATAGGCGTTGAGCTGAACGGCGCATACAAAATAATCCATTGGTATGCGGGGTTGCAAGGGCAGGTGCTTTTAACGGGCAAATATCTTGAGCTTGACGCGGATTTTCAGCAGGGCCCCGGCTTAGAATTTAAGAACAGAAGCGTAACGCAGGATATTTTCTTTTACGGCGCAGGGCTCGGCGGCAATATTGCCCTCGGTAAAAACTGGTCTGTCTCTGCCGACTGCGCATACGATATGAACAGCAGTTTCGGGAGCTTTAAAGGAAATATCGGCGCAAAATATTCTTTCTAAAAAATTTGTAGTAGAGAGTCGCCGTATTACGACAAACAATAGAATAAAGCACTACTGTCGCAGCTGTTTTCTCTTCCTCCTTGCGGGGCGAGTGTGCGACGAATAAGAGCCTGTCCCCGAGTGTCTAAATCGGGGAAGCACGAGTCACGAGAGGGCGTGAGCTGTGAGCACACCGTCCGGGCAGGGTGCGGTGTTGCCTCGTCTCTAAATATTTTCGGAATTACTGTCTTTTGTAGTCATTGCGAGGTGGTTTTATCGCCGAAGCAATCTAGGAATAAGAATGTCGTTTCTGTTAGCTTTCCGGATTGCTTCGTTCCTTCACTGCGTTCTGGACAGGCTGTTAATGATTTACATCCTATTAACAACGCTCCTTCTCGCAATGTCTATAAAGGTATAATTCCGTTACCTATTACATTTTACCTGTTTTTATTATTGTTCCGTAAAGAATTCCGCTATCTCCTATGGAAACGGCTTTAATCTCAAGTTCCGACAGTTCGGCTTCTATTTCCGTTTGCGGAGTTTCATTTGCTTTTTCAACTATCTTCAATATTCCGGCGTTTGCCGCGGCTTCAAGGATGTTTGAACCTTTCGCAAATTCCGGTTTGAGGATTTTGCCGGTTTTATCCGACGCGTAAATTATATTGTTTACCGAATCCAATATCATAAAAAGCGATAGTCCCTCGGCCGAACCGCCGGCATAATATTCGACTATTTTGCTTAAGCTCTCCTTATCGGCCTCAAGAGATTTGACTAGCTGCCCGGCTTTTTCGTTTTCTTTTAAAAATATGTCGGTTATCTCGTCGTATTTTCCTTTCTTCATATTTTCCGCCGATTCGCGTTCAAGAGCTTTTTTAGTTCTGTTAAAAGGAAACACAATGAGCAGTTTGGCAAATAAATAGAGAAGCAGCGTTATAAGCACAGCCGCCGCGCCGGCAACGGTAAAATATTTTATTTTCCAGTATCTCGCGGTGTCAGAGGCGTTCTGGGTTGATATTATGCAGCAGAGCGTGTAATCTTTTGCCAACGGCGCCGAGAAAAGAAGATGATCGGGATCCGGCGTCGTCTGCAAAAGTTCTCCGTTATAGTTGATTGCGCGGTCGTAATTTTCGCTCTTCCTTTCCTGGTTCCATTCATTGGTATTATTGTGTATAATGACTTTGTTGTTTCTGTCGAGAACAAAACACGAATTTATATTTTCTATCTTAGCCAGGGTTTCTATATTGAGCAGAAGGCCTATATCGTCGGAATTCTCGATAGACTTATTTATCGACGGCAGCGCCATGTGCACGGCGGTCTTTGCTTTTTCGGTTACGGCGTCTTCAAGATCCCGGGTTTTATATCTTGATAAAAGTTCGGTGAGACCGTAAAAAACACCGCAGACGACGATAAAAACAATAAATGACAGAGCTATGACATTTTTTTTCATTTTCTCAACCTTTCGGGCGTGATTTTATAAACGTCCGAAAAATTATACAAAATATTTTTAGGAAAATTTTAAGATGAGTTGTAATCTCGGCATACGGATAGTAAATGCGGAAAGTTTTTGGGAGCGCTTTTTCGGGCTTATGCTTAAAAAGCGCGCCGGCTATGCGGTGCTGTTCAGAAGATGCTCAAGCGTGCATACTTTTTTTATGCGCTTTAATCTGGATATCGTTTATTTGGACAAAGACGACAATATAGTAAAGATTATAAAAAATCTTAAGCCGTGGAGAGTAACCCTGCCGGTTAAAAAAGCCGTTTCTATTCT
>Ga0123357_10005655_pt1 | contig 15041 bp, 15 predicted proteins | sample TergutEmb28metaG_FD_89873 | JGI IMG/M metagenome (GOLD analysis project Ga0123357, IMG submission 89873) | Embiratermes neotenicus P4 segment gut microbial communities from Petit-Saut dam, French Guiana - Emb289 P4 | ecosystem: Host-associated > Arthropoda: Insects > Digestive system > Gut ...
CCATAGGCGCAGCAGTACTGATCGCTCTAGCAGGCGCCGCGCTTGTGCTCTTGAGCAAGAAAGAGTATGGCTCGGCAGACGTGTAGTGCTTGAGCGTTGGCTCTCTAACAAACACTTCAAGAAAGGCCCGGTCAGTTGACCGGGCCTTTCTGCGATGATAGCAATCTGGTAGTGGGGTTTCAGCCGGTAAAGCGCTTGTTGAAATCTCCATAATTTTTCTCGTACAAGTGTTTGTACCTATGAGATACTGAATACAGCGGCCTAATGCTCAGGCGGTTAATCTTGCCCCAGGAGTGAGGTGAGGTTATGGTTAAACTTCAGTTTGCAATCGAGATTGTTCGGTTTTGCGCCGAGCTCCTCCGGTTCGCTGAGGCAGCCATCGCGTTTGTTCGGCTTGCAATAGAGCTGATAAAGACGAACCGCCGCTAACCGCGGCGGTTCTCTGTTCTAAATCGGGGCAACCGTCTGGTACGATGCATCAGGTCGCCTTCCTTTTTATTGTAACACTATAGTTGGATCCCCTTTTTCCGAGCGCAATAAAAGTCCCTACTTTTACTGAGCTAAGCGAGGAACTACCCTCTCCGTTGAGCTTGCCTCCGTCTTACGGCTTCAGGCAATCAATAGGTACGCAGTAGACTCCGTCATCTCGGCGATGGGCGGTTGTGCCGATGCCGGTGATAACGGCGAGAAAGCGCGGCGGCTTTGCGTCGCGAGCGACCAGCTTTTTCTGCAGGCGTAGCAGTTTGGCGGCTCCTGCATCTTCTTTGTTGCTGCCGAGTTTGATTTCGATAGCTGCCCACTGCTCGCCAGGGTAGCTTAAGATGACGTCAGCATCAAGTTGGCTGTTGTCCAGATAGTAAGAGACTTCAGCCTGGTTGTGTTCTGCGTATACCAGCAAGTCGCGCATGACCAGGTTCTCGAAAAGAAAGCCGAGGGTTTTAGTGTCTTCCCGGAGTGTTGTTGCATCTGCGCGCAAGCCAGCTGCCGCAAGCGAGGGGTCAACGAAGTATCGTTTAGGATTTGAGCGCAGGCGCACAGGCGAGCGTAGTGCCGGCGCCCAGCCAGGAACATCCTCAATGACAAAAAGCCGCCTTAAAAGCTTCAGGTAGGAGGCAATGCTCTGTTCTGTAATCATCTCGCCAGAATTGTAGTGCGCGATGTCAGCCGCATAGGTTGCATAGCTGACGATGCCGCAATCAGTCCGCGCAAGGGACCGCAATAGGGCCATAACTTTTTCTGGATCGCGCTTGATGTTGTCGATGCGCGAGATATCGCTTTGAGAAACAGAAAGCAGGTATTGCTCGGGAAGAAGCCTGGCGGCCTGGAAAGACGCCCCGACACTTTCTGGCCAACCGCCACGAATCACTAGCTCGATGAGCGTGTCAAGGGTCAGGTGAGAGGAAGCGGGAGGGATGTCAGCTTGCTGAGCAAGGTCGCCTAACGCGACCTCGCCGGAGGAGTCGCCGGATTCAAAAAGAGTCATGGGACGCAAGGTCAGACGCGCTACACGACCCGTGCCGCTGTGCGTGGTTGTCAAATCTTGTGGCGTTGCAGATCCGGTCAGGATAAAGCGTCCCCTGCTCTTACCGCGATCGACTTCCTGGCGCACGGCATCCCAAATTGCGGGAGCCTCTGGCCACTCGTCTAAAACGCGTGGCTCTGCGCCTGCAAGTACCCCTGTAGCATCCAGCTGTGCCCGTGTTCTGTTGGCGTAGTTATTACTGGGGTCAGCGATATAGTAGGCGCTGTTGGCGTGATGAAGAGAGGTCCAGGTTTTGCCACACCATTTTGGGCCTTTGATTTCTAAGGCGCCAAATGCCTCAAGATAGGTGGGAATAATCTTATCAAGAAGACGAGGCCTGTATCCTTCAGGAGTAAGTGTCATGGATCGGCTCCTTTACTTTAAGAATTGCATTTACTATATTATAACATTGGAAAAGCAAATGTTACAATATTTGAAAAGCAAATATAGTGCCCGTAGAAGGAACTCGCTCCTGACATATTACCATCGTAAAAGCTGAGTACACTCCTTGATGTCTGTGGCTATATCCAGGGTTGTCTGCTCTGGAATCCTCGCCTTTTTCGCATTGGAAGGCCAGTCAGCGGCTACCGTCAATATCGCCGATGGCGATAACTTGTCGCAGTTCATCGTCTTGGACGGCCGTGTCATCGGCGCCACGAAAGGCGGAACTTGCAGCGACCTCTCTGCAAGAATTGTGTTCCTGATCTTTGCTTCGCGTGGACAAACTGTGAATGCATCGCATGGCTCTGGAAAGCGGTTGTATCGTTTTATGTAGGCGCGATAGCGCTTTGTTGACCAAGGAGGAACGCATGGATACTCGTCCTAATGAACCGGAATCAATTGATTTCAACCAACCACTCTATGGTTCGGTAACCCCTGATACGGCGCCAACTACTGCAGTGCCAGATACGGCGCCACTCTCTTCGCCGCCGGTTGCGCCTGTAGCGCCAACTGCCGTCCCAGGGGCCCCTGTTGTGCCGCCTGCTGTCGCGCCTACAAACTTTGGCGCACCCGCCGCACCCTTTGTGCCGCCAGCGCCGCCGATCCCCCAACCAACTACGCCGCTGCCTCAGGCTATACCACTGACCTCCTCTGTGGTCCCGCCGGTAGGCGTCGGACAAGCTCCAGCGCCCTCAGCGCCGCTCCCCTCAGCGGCGCCGACAGCGCCGGCGCCAATGGCGCAAGCAACAGCGCCCGTTGCAACGGGACCGCAGCAGAAGAAGCCGTCCTCTGGCCCTAAGGTCTGGCTGTCCGTCCTTATCGCCGCGCTCGTCAGCGCGCTGGTCGGTGGGCTTGTCGCCGCAGGCGTTACGGCCGTGATCCTGGGGCAGAAGCCCTGGTACACGTCCCCGATCTCTGCAGGCTCGAACAGCGGCTCTACGATTAACGTGAAGAGCGACGGCTCCACAACGCTTTCCGAGGCGGTGGCGCAGAAGGTCCTGCCCTCGGTAGTGAGCATCACCGTCAGCGCGCAAACGCAGGCCAATCCCTTTACGGGCGGCGGCACGACAGAGACCGAGCAGGATAGCGGGTCGGGCGTCATCATCAAGGCTGACGGCTACATCCTGACCAATAACCACGTGATTGACGGCGGGGACAAGATCGTTGTTAACGCCGGAGGCAAAGATTACACAGCTACGGTGGTCGGCGCTGACGCTGACACAGATATTGCAGTATTGAAGATCAGCGCGACGGGCCTGCCTGCCATTGATATAGGTACTTCCAGCAACCTGAAGGTCGGCCAGTACGTTATGGCGATCGGTTGCCCCTTTGGCCTTGAAAAGTCAGTCAGCACCGGTATCATCTCTGGTCTGGGTCGCAGCGACCTTATGGCCACGCAGTCTTCAGTGACCGCCTATACCGACCTGATCCAGACTGACGCCGCAATCAACCCGGGTAACTCGGGCGGTGCGCTGGTCGATCAGAACGGCCACCTGATTGGCATCAACGCGCTCATCAACTCAACGTCGGGCAGCTCGGCGGGCGTCGGTTTTGCCATCCCGGTCGATACCGCGTTAGACATTGCAAACCAGATTATGACCACGGGCAAGGTGGTTCATCCCTTCCTGGGGGTCAGCACGCAGTCTGTTACCAGCGAGATCGCGCAGGCCTATAAGATGCCGGTCGACGTGGGCGCCTACATCGTCGACGTAAGCGCGGGTTCGCCGGCGGAGGCCGCTGGCCTGAAGAAAAATGACATCATCACCGCGATCGACGGTAAAAAGATCTCAAGCTCAGAAGACGTCTTTACCCAGGTGCGCTCGCACAAGGTAGGCGATGAGATCACGATAACCTACTACCGCGATGACAAGCAACAGACGGCATCCGCCAAGCTGGCTTCTGACGCGCAGAATCAGGCGTCTCAGCAGAACAATACACAGCAGAACAGCAACAGCGGAAGTGGAAGCGGGAGCGGCAGCGGGAGCACCACCAATCCCCACAATGGCTATACTCCGCAGGAGCTCTACGACCTGCTCCAGCAGTACGGCCTGGGCGGAGGAAACGGAAGCACAAACAACCAGTAGAGAAGTACGGGAGTAAGTTTAAGGTAGGTAGCTTGCTGTTGCTGGAGCTGTAGCCACCTATCGGTCGCTCAAACAAAAGGGAGGCCCGCCGCGCAGGCGAGCCTCCCTTTTCTTGTGCGCCAGGTGGCAGAATGGACCTGGCCCTTTCTGCCACTTCTGTCACAGTAGCGTGCTATTTACCTGCGCCCGGATTCTCCTGAGTGTAGTGCTTCGACAGGCCTTGCGCCATGCTCACAAACTCGCTCGGCATCAGGATGATGGTCGTGCTATTCTGCTCGGCGCCCACTTCCTGGATCATCTGCATACGACGCAACTCAAGGGCCAGCGGGTTTTGCGCGATCAGCGACGAGGCCTCGGCCAGCTTCTCGGAGGCTTCGTACTCGGCGTCTGCCTTGATGACGCGCGCGCGACGCTCGCGGACTGCCTGCGCCTCCTGGGCCATGGCGCGCTGCATACCGGTCGGAATCTCGACGTCTTTCATCTCGACGGACTCGACCTTGACGCCCCAGGGCTCGGTGCTCTCGTCGACCATGGCCTGCAAGGCCTGGTTGATTGTGGTGCGCTCCTTAAGTACTTCGTCAAGCTGATGCTGCCCGATGATATTGCGCAGGGCGGTCAGCGCGATCTGATAGGACGCGCTGTAGTAGTCGGCAACCTCGACGATAGACTTGATGGGGTCAACGATCCGCAGCCAGACGACGGCGTTGACCTTGACGGTGACCGAGTCCTTCGTGATCGACTCCTGCGATTCCATCGCAATGGTCTTTGTTCGCAGGTCAACTTTGCGCTGCTTTTCGATGCCAAAGGGGATCAGGAGGTACAGTCCCGGTCCGCGCACGCCCTTCAGGCGTCCAAAGCGAAAGATGACCGAGCGCTCGTACTCGTTAGCGACACGGATGCTGGTAAAAATTATGATCAGCACGATAATGATGACAAAGGCAAGAAACACCCCTGCCACACCGACAAAAACATTCATGGTACTCCTTTCTGTGCGGCGCGAAAGGCCGCATCTTCTCCAGAGCTATGATACTCTGAAACGGTGAAAACAACCATTATTGCAACAGGGAAACTCAAGGAACGCTACTGGCGCGAGGCCTGCGCGGAGTATGCGAAGCGTCTGTCTGCGACCACGACGCTCGAGGTGGTGGAGCTGCCCGATCGTGACCCCGCGCGCCTGGGGCCCGTCCGCGCGCTTGCGCTTGAGGCAGAGGCGATCTTGAAGGCCTTGCCTGCGGGGACGTTTCGGCTCATCGCGCTCGATATCAAAGGGCGCGCCTTTAGCAGCGAAGAGCTGTCCGCTCACCTTGAGGCGCTGAAGAATTCTGGTTGCAGCCATCTGTGCTTTGTGATCGGCTCGTCGCATGGCCTGGCGCCAGAAATTTTGGAGCGCGCAGACGAGCTGCTGTCCTTTGGGCCCATCACCCTGCCGCACAATCTGGCGCGCGTGGTGTTGCTGGAGCAGCTGTACCGGGCGGCAAGTATTGCCGCTGGAAGCCCGTATCACAAGTGAAAATGCGCTGAACGCAGTCGACCGACTGCTCGCCAAAAAAGCCCGCTGAACTTTTTTCCGGGCGCTTGCCCGTTCCAGAAGAACTCGCTTTTCCTCGGCAGAGAACGCCGATCTCATTTTCACGTATTATAGGGAGGGAGAAAAACAAGAGAGGATTCCCGTGGCACACAGTAATCTCATCCCAAAGGTTCCGGCGACGCCGGATCACAAGACCGCCTACGACCTCATGACGATCCTGCCGCATTCGGCGCAAGTCAAGGACGGGAGCCTGTGGATCGGGGGCCTTGACATGGTGGAGCTGGCCTGCGAGGTGGGCACGGCGGTTTATGTCATGGACGAGGATCACCTGCGCGCTCAACTGCGCGATTATCATGACTGGTTTACCCGCCACTATGAGCTGAGCGACGTCATCTACGCGGGCAAGGCCTTTTGCTCGGTGGCGATGCTTAAGCTGGTCGCTCAGGAGCAGTGCTGCCTGGACGTCTCCAGCGGCGGAGAGCTGGCCTTTGCGCAGGCGGCGGACTTTCCGCTTGAAAACGTCTACGTGCACGGCAACAATAAGACGGAGGCCGAGCTGCGCGAGTGCCTGGCGGCGGGCGTCGGCCACATTGTGGTGGACAGCTTTGAGGAGCTTGAGCGCCTGTCGCGTCTGGCGGTCGAGGCGGGCGTTGCGCAGGCGGTGCTGGTGCGCGTGACGCCGGGCATCGAGGCAGACACCCACGACTTCATCAGGACCGGCGCGGAGGATTCGAAGTTTGGCTTTGGCCTGAACCAGGGCCTGGCGCTTGAAGCGGTCAAGCGTGCCTTGAACCTGCCTGGTCTGGACTTTGAAGGCATCCACATGCACATTGGGAGCCAGATATTTGCGCTGCGCAGCTTCCGGGCGGCCATCGACGTCATGGTCGATTTTATGGAGCAGATCTATCAGGAGACAGGCGCCGTTGTTCGGATCCTGGATACGGGCGGCGGCTTGGGCGTGGCCTATGGAGTGGAAGACGAGCCCTCCACCATCGAGGAGTACGCCCAGGTGGTCACCGGCGGCATTCGCGAAGGCTGCCAGGCGCGCGGCCTGGCGCTTCCCCGGATAGCCGTTGAGCCGGGGCGCTCGATCGTAGCGAATGCCGGCGTGACGCTCTATACGGTGGGCGTTATCAAAGAGATCCCCGGCATACGCACTTATGTGAGCGTTGACGGCGGCATGACCGATAACATCCGCACTTCGCTCTACGGCGCGCACTACGAGCCGATCATCGCAAATCGCGCCGACCAGCCGCGCTCGGTCACCGTGACCGTAGCGGGCAAGCACTGCGAGAGCGGCGACATCGTGGTAAGCGACGGCCCCCTGCAGCCAGCAGAGGTGGGTGACATTCTCTGCGTCTGCGCGACCGGCGCCTACTGCCAGTCGATGAGCAGCAACTACAACAAACAGGTGCGCCCCGGCGTGATCTGGGTGCGCGACGGCCAGTGGCGCTGGGTCGTCCGCCGCGAAACCTACGCCGACCTCCTGCGCTGCGAAGTGGGAGCTTAAGGCAGCGATTTGCTGGGGTGAACTGCGCATCCGGCAACGATACGGTAGGAGCGAACTGTGTTCGCCCGCCAAGAGGCAACCTGCCCCCATCCCGTCACGACTGCGTGCTTTTCGCAATGATGGGCTAGTGCTTTCTTTCTGTGGAGTAGGCGGGATATTAAGCTATCCAGTATACTTAGGTATTCCTGACACAGTAGAAAGCGGAGAGCTATGCAGACAGTACATATTGGACTTATCGGACTGGGCACCGTTGGCGGGGGCGTGGCAGAAATCTTGACGCGCCGCCGTGAGGATTTCCAGCGTCACTATGACCTTGACCTGCGCCTTTCGCGCGTGGCGGACCGCAATACGGCGCGCTTCGCACAGCTGGGGCTTGACCCTGCCCTCTGTACTGACGACGCTTTTGCGGTCATTGCCGACCCCTCTGTTGATATCATCATCGAGCTCATCGGAGGCACGGGTATCGCCAAAGAGGTCGTGAAGGCCGCCTTGGAGGCGGGCAAGACGGTGGTGACCGCTAACAAGGCGCTGATGGCGACCTCCGGTCATGAGTTGTTGCAAATCTCGGAGGACCGCGGCGTCGAACTGCGCTTTGAGGCCAGCGTCGGCGGCGGCATTCCTATCATCGAGCCGCTCAAACACGCGCTGACCGCAAACGAGATCACCAGCGTGCTGGGCATTGTGAACGGCACGACAAACTACATGCTGACGCACATGGCCGAGCAAGGCCTTTCCTACGATGACGCCCTGGCCCAGGCGCAGGCCAAGGGCTACGCTGAGGCCGACCCCTCCGCCGACGTTGACGGCCTTGACGCGGCGGCAAAGATCGCGATCCTTGCCAGCATCGCCTTTCATTCGACCGTCACACTTGATGAGGTCCATACAGAAGGCATCCGGACGCTTTCTGCGGTTGACGTCGAATACGCGGCAAAGATGGGCTATGTCATCAAACTGCTTGCTATTGCGCATCGCACAGACGCTGGCATCGACATCCGCGTGCACCCCACGATGATCCCTGCGGACCATCAGCTAGCCGCGGTCAAAGGGGTCTATAACGCCATCTATGTGACGGGCGACGCGGTGGGCGACGTTATGTTCTTTGGCGAGGGCGCAGGCGCCGGTGCGGCGGCCAGCGCGGTCATGGGCGACGTTATCGAAGCGGCGCGCGCCCGGATCTATGGCAACACGACGGTAGGTTGCACTTGCACCGATGATCTTGCGCTGCGTCCCTTTGAGGATCTGGAGACCAGCTACTATATTCGCATGGTCGTTGACGATAAGAGCGGCGTGCTCGCGCAGATGACCGCAGTGTTTGCGGCCCATGACGTAAGCGTTGACTCGATCATGCAGCAAGGTACCGCTCACGATGGCACGGCGGAGATCATCTATGTGACCCACCGCGCACGGGAGGCGGCGGTGCGCGCCATATTGGACGAACTTGAGAGTCTAGACGTCGTCAAAGACATCGCGGCGCTCATCCGGGTGGAGGCGCTCTAAGGTGACAGACGCTGAGGCGCCGCTTCGCGCCGCCTTCAAGGTACCGGCTTCGACGACCAATCTTGGTCCCGGATTCGACTCTTTAGGTATTGCGCTGCAGCTCTACAATCGCTTTGAGGCGCGCCTGTCCGACGCCTGGTCAATTGAGGCGGCGGGCGAGGGCGCGCAGTCCATCATGTCCCAGGAATACAATCTGGTCAGAGCGGCTATGGAGCAGGTCTTTGCTGAAGCGGGTCGTCCTGACCTGGCCGCGCATATCAGCTGCAAGAACGAGGTTCCAGTCGCAAACGGTCTGGGCTCGTCAAGCACCGCGCTGGTCGGCGGCATGTTGGTGGCCCGGGAGCTGTTGCGGCAATTGCCCGACGTCAAGGCCGACGTCATCCCCGACGACGCGCGACTCTTCCGGTTGCTTTCTGCGGCGGAGGGGCATCCCGATAATGTGGCGCCTGCTCTCATGGGCGGGTTCACGCTCTGCTGGCTTGAGCCGCAGGAACACGACGAGGCTCCGGCCCCGGCTCCAGCGCCGACGCCCTACTGCCTGCCGCTACAGCCGGCCTGCGGCGTTGCGGTCGTGGCGGTCTCTTCTTGCCATGAGCTGCGGACGTCAAAGGCGCGCAAGGTGCTGCCCGAGGAGGTCAGCCGCGCGGACGCCGTCTATAACCTGTCGCACAACGGGCTGCTCATCGCGGCGATTCTTACCGGCCAGGCCCAAGCGCTGCGCTACGCCATGAACGACCGCCTGCACGAGCCCTATCGCGCGGAGCTGATCGAGGATTTTGCGCCTCTGCGCCAGGCGCTTCTTGACGCCGGCGCCGACGGCGCCTGCCTGTCCGGTGCGGGTCCAACGATGGTCGGCCTGATCCTTGACTGCGATGACGCGGCAGCTCTTGCCCGCGCGCAGAAGGTGGCGGACGCGCTCAATCAACGCCAGGTCTTTCCTGCTCGTCTGCCCGCCCGTGCGCTCGGGATCGCCCGTGAAGGCGCTCTAAAAGAGGCCTGAGACAGGTGCGACGCTTCCTGGTTGCGGACTCGAGCGATCCGGCTTTTAATCTGGCGACTGAAGAGTTGCTGGTTACGGAGGGCGACGCCTGTGACGTCGTCATGCTCTGGCGCAATGACCCGGTAGTGGTTGTGGGCCGTAACCAGAACACCGAGCTTCAGGTTGATCGCTCCTACTGCCACGACCATGACATTGCGGTCGTGCGCCGCCTGTCTGGCGGGGGGGCGGTCTATCATGACCAGGGCAACCTGTGCTATACCGTCATTACTCGCAACGCCACGGAGCGACCCGGTGACTTTTCGTTGTTCACGCGTCCGGTGTGCGAGGCCATTCGGCGCTGCGGGGCTCAGGCCGAGCTTTCCGGGCGAAACGATTTGCTCATTGACGGCAAGAAGTTCAGCGGTCTGGCGCAGTATCGCCGGGCTACGACGCTCATGCAGCATGGCGCGCTGCTGTTCGATACGGACTTAAGCGTGCTCAGCCGCGCGCTGAGGCCAAAGCGCCGCCAGCTCGATCTGCTGCGCGACCGGCCCGGCGTGGCTTCGCACAGCGCCCGGGTGACTAACCTCAGCGAGCACCTGAGCTGCAGTTTTGAGGAGTTCCGCGACGTACTGGCCGCGTGCTTTCTGGAGGACGGCACGGTAGAGACTAAGACGCGTCCCTTAAGCGACGTTGAGCTTAGTCGCGCCGAAGAGCTTGCGCGCGAGCGCTATCGCAGTGACGTCTGGAACTGGGGCGCTTCTCCCCACTTTGATCTGAGCGCGGAGGCTCTGACGCGTGCCGGAACGGTGCTGCTTTGCGTCGCGATCGACGGTCAGCGGCGCATAGAGGCGGCGCGGCTGTATGGTGACTATTTCGAGCGCGAACCGGTAGCCAACCTTGAAGAGAGCCTGCGGGGGTTGACGCCTGCGGCTGCGTACGCCCAGGCAGCTGAGCTCGATGCGCCGCGTTATATCACCAACCTGGAGACGCGGGATCTCTGCGCCTTGCTTGAAGCATTGGAGCCTGCCTGATGGATGATCCCTGTTCTGTTGCCCCGCAGTATGTCAATTCCGACCAGGATTTTGAGGCGGCCGTCGCGCGTCTGCTGGCGCAGCCTGATCCTGTAGTTGCGCTTGACACGGAGTTCATGCGCGAAAAGACCTACTATGCAAAGCTCTGTTTGCTCCAGATCGCCAGCGCACACGAACTGTTGCTTGTTGATGCGTTGCGTGTGACGAACTTTCAACCGCTGGCGGCGCTCCTCTCTGATACGCGCGTCATGAAGGTTTTTCATGCGGGCGCGCAGGATATCGAGATCCTGTACCAAACCTGCGGTGTGGTTGCGCTCCCTTATTTCGACACCCAGGACGCCGCTGAACTTATTGGCTACAGCGAGCAGGTTGGCTATGGCGCTCTGGTCGCAGGCGAGCTGAAGACCACGCTTCCTAAGGCTGACAGTTTTACCGACTGGGCGCGGCGTCCTCTGACGAAGGACCAGCTGCGCTATGCGGCCGATGACGTGGTCTATTTATTACAGTTGTATCCGATCCTGCATGAGAAGCTGCTCAGCCGGGGGCGCCTGTCCTGGCTGCAGGAGACGATTTCGCACCGGACCGATCTGGCGGTACTTGACCCCGATCCTTACGAGGCCTGGCGCAAAGTCAAGCGGGTCGGGCAGTTAAAAGGCGTGCATCTGGCAGTCGCGCGGGAAGTAACCGCCTGGCGAGAGCTTCAGGCGCGCAAAATGGACGTGCCGCGGCGGTGGGTGCTCAGTGATGAGAGCGCCATTGAAATTGCCCGTCGTCTCCCAAGAACTGAAGAGGAAATGCTGCAGATCCGGGGGATTGATCTACGTTCGGAATCGCGCCGACGCTCGTTGTTCCATGCGCTGGAGGCGGGCCGTGCCTGCCCACAGGAGAAGTGGCCAGTCTTGCCCGCGTCAAAACGTCCCAATCGCGATGTGAGCGTAGCGATAGATCTGATGTCGGCTCTGGTGCGTCTGCGCGCCCGGGAGCACCAGATTACGTCTACGCTTCTGGCGACGCGCAGTCAACTTGAAGCCTTGGCGCTTCACCCGGATGATCAGGCGCCGCTGCTGCGCGGCTGGCGTCGCGAGGTCGTGGGTGCGGAGCTTTTGCGGCTTCTGCATGGAGAACTCGTCTTGTCTTTACAGGGTGATAGACTGAAAGTGGAACAGAAAAAAGGGGAGTGACCACGTGGGTCGCGAGTAAGGAGCGTTGATGCTTTTCAGTCCGGGTTATATCGCCATTATGATCGTGACGCTTGCCATTGGCGGCCTTGCGCAGGCGGCGATTGGGCATACTAATAAGAAATATTCGCGGATACCGCTTGCCAGCGGCATGACCGGCGCGCAGGTTGCGCTTCGCATTTTGCAGGCAAATGGCATAGCCGCAACAGGCGGGCGTACGGGGCGCGGCGCGGTGGCGATTCAGCAGGTGTCTGGCTCACTGACCGATCACTACGACCCGCGCACGGGTATCGTTTCGCTTTCTGAGTCGATTTACGGGGCCTCTACGGTAGCCGCTGCAGCGGTGGCGGCGCATGAGGTCGGCCACGCTATTCAAGACGCGCACGGTTATGTGTTTGGTCGCCTGCGCACGGCGATGGTACCGGCGGTCAACTTCAGCTCGAAGTTCTCGATGATCCTTATTATTGGAGGCTTTATCTTAGGGATCGGCGTGTCAAGCGGACAGCCGACTATTGGCTTTTATGCGCTGTGGGCGGGAATCTTTTTGTACTCGGCCGCGGTGCTCTTCCAGATCGTGACTTTGCCGGTTGAGATCAACGCCTCGCGTCGCGCGCTGGTGCAGCTGCGCGACCTGGCGGTCCTGGGCCCTGATGAGCTGGACGGCGGACGCCGCATGCTCACGGCCGCAGCCTCGACCTATGTGGCCGCGGCGCTTGTGTCCTTGCTCTATCTGGCCTATTACATCTTTCTGGGCAGCCGTCGAAATTAAGGACGCCCGGTACCATGTGTTGTCCCAGCTTTTACAACGAGCTTGATGGCGAGATGGCTGGCGATGATTTCTTTGTTGAGCCAGGGCGGCAGAGGGCAGGCGGCGACCCGGATGCTCCTCTCTCGGTCAGTGACGCGCTGCTTTTAGCGAAAACTGCGCTGGAGACGCTTCGTCTGCGCGTGGTAGGCGAGGTGTCTGAACTCAGCGACAAGGCCGGCTATAAGGCGGTGTATTTCTCCTTATCTGATAGTAAAGGCAAGCTGCCCTGCCTGATGTGGCGCAATCGCTATGATGCGAGCGGGGTGACGCTGCAGCTGGGCGAACAGGTCGAGCTAGAGGGTCGGTTCTCGGTATACCCCACCCGGGGCGACTTGCAGTTTTATGTTGATGACATCGAGCCGGTGGGCGAGGGCCGCCTGCGCATGGAGGTGGCGCGCCGCGCTAAGGCCCTGCAGGCAGAAGGCCTGATGGACAGCGCGCGCAAGCGGGCGTTGCCTGCCTACCCAGAACGGATAGCGCTGGTTACCTCGCCGCAGGGCGCGGCGGTCCAGGATGTGCTCAGGACGCTGGCGCGCCGCTGGCCGCTGTCGCGGGTGCTGCTGTTTGGGGTTCAGGTGGAAGGCGCGGGCGCCGCGGAGTCGCTGGTAGCGGGGCTTAAAGCGGCCGATCAGGCAGCGGCAGACGTTATCTTGCTGGCGCGTGGCGGCGGCTCCTATGAAAATCTGCTGCCCTTTTCTGAAGAAAGCGTGGCGCGGGCGATCGCTGAGGCGCAGACCCCCGTGGTGACCGGTATCGGGCATGAGCCCGATACCTCGATCGCCGACCTGGTGGCCGATGTCCGCGCTTCAACGCCGACCGCTGCGGCGGAGGCGGCCTCTCCGGACGGCGCTCTGTTGCGCGCGCGCCTTGAGCAGGAGACGCGTCGCCTGGTCAGCGCATTGAGCAATCGAGTTGAGCGCGACGCCGCTCGTCTGCGTCACTTGCAGGAGCGTCCCTGTCTACAGGACCCGCAGGGTCTGTTCGCCGTACAGATGCAAAGCGTCGATCTTCTGACGGAGCGCCTCCAGCGTGCGACGGAGTTGCGACTGCGCGGCGCGCAAGAAGCCTTCGATTACCAGTGTCGCGCTTTCCTGCGAACGGGGGAGCGTCTGCTTGACGGCCCCGTTGCGCAGACGCGTCTGTTTGCCGCGCGCCTGGATGCTCTGTCGCCCTTAAAGGTGCTGTCGCGCGGCTACGCCTATGCCTCGCTGCCCGCGACGGGAGCTTTTATCAACAGCGTGTCACAAGTGGAGCTGGGCGACGAGCTGGCGTTGCGCCTGTCAGACGGCGAGCTGCGGGCCTGCGTTACCGCAAAAGAAGAGCAAGCATGACGCTTACAGAAAAGGAGAGAAGCATGGCAGAGAAAAAGACTGCGGCAGAACTGGAGGCACAGCCTTTTGGTCAGTCCCTTGAGGAGCTTCAGGCCATTGTGACCGGCCTGGAGAGCGGCTCGCTTGAGCTTGAGGACTCACTGGCTGCTTACGAGCAGGGCGTCGCCTTGATCGCTACTCTTAACAAGAAACTTGATCACGCCAAACAGCAGGTCGAGGTCCTGATGGGCGAAGTAAGCGCCGAGCGTCTTGAGCAGCTCCAGGTCAGCGAAGAGTCGCGCGCCGTCGTAGACGTCGACGCGCAAGGGTAGGCGTGTCAGAAGGCAGGAGCTGTAGGGGAGAGGGGCGTTCGCCCGCCAAGTGGCAGAGGCTGTGGGGGAGAGGCGCGTTCGCCCGCCAGAAGGCAGTTTGTGACAGGAAGGACGAAGAACATGGATGATTGTCTATTTTGCAAGATAGCCGCTGGCGAGTTGGGCGGACCGCTCATTTACGAGGACGAGCAGGTCGTTGCCTTCGATGACATCAGTCCGCAGGCGCCGGTGCACGTGCTCATTATCCCGAGGGCTCATTACACGAACTTAAATGACGAGCCGCCCGCGGAGTTGCTCAGCCATATCCTGCAGGTGGCGCGCAAGATCGCGCAGATGCGTGGCATTGATCAGTCTGGGTATCGCGTGGTGCAAAATAATGGCCCTGACGCTGGGCAAACGGTCTTTCACCTGCACTTCCATGTCATAGGGGGTCGGACGCTTGCAGTCGGCATGGCGTAAATCCCTCTGGGCATCAGGACAGAAAGCGCGGTAATGACTACCAGGGAATTTCTTACAGCGGGCAAAAGGGAGCCGGTGGCTGAGCGTTTTGGCATAGCCGTTGATCTGGGGACAAGCTCAATCTCGCTTGCGCTTGTGCGTCTGGATGGGGCGCCGTCGGCGCCAGCTCAGGTGCTCTCTACGCTTGATGAACGCAACGCCCAGGCGCAGGACTTTGGCAGAGATATCCTTGCGCGCCTGAGCGCTTCTTTGGCGGGACAGCGCGAGCGTCTGCGCGACTGCGCCCAGGAGCAGGTGCGCGAGATGCTGCGCCAGGCCTGCGTACAGGCGGGCCTTGAGTTTCCTGCTGTGGTGGCAGG
>Ga0123357_10005656_pt1 | contig 15039 bp, 8 predicted proteins | sample TergutEmb28metaG_FD_89873 | JGI IMG/M metagenome (GOLD analysis project Ga0123357, IMG submission 89873) | Embiratermes neotenicus P4 segment gut microbial communities from Petit-Saut dam, French Guiana - Emb289 P4 | ecosystem: Host-associated > Arthropoda: Insects > Digestive system > Gut ...
CCCTATCTTACCCAAATACTCCATAAAAAAATGTGTTAATATTTTTATTATCTCCCCCCCCACAAAAAAAAAAAAGCATTATGAGTGTCAGGCAAATAGTAAGTAATAAACAAAAGAAACAAAAGAAGAGCTTGGATGTAAGAAAGTAAGATACCTTTTGTTATTTACTGCCTTATGTAGGAGCTGTACAGTCTTATGGGAAGAATATTTCAGTTTTAAAGGTGGGCTGTGGAGACAGTGGTACATATTAACCAAGAGGAATCATTGTAATAAATTCTTGCATAGATCAGTTTTGATAATGGAAGTATGTGCCAGAACTACATGTTGAAATACAATATTGTCAGTTCTCAAGGAATGCAACTACAATCTGTTAACCACATTCATGTAATTTGGAACATAGAAATTATGGGTTTAAATCATACTCATGGCATTGAAGATGCCCAGATTTTTCAGTTTTGTCTTATCCTTTGTAGGTCCAGGCCTTATGATGGACCAATCCCTGATTAAGTGGATCTTACCCAATGTTTAAATGAGTCATGATATCAAAATACTGACTCCATTCATGTGAGAGGGCCTGATCTGTGATACATCTAGTAGAATAAAAATTTGGCATGACATTATTGAGAGCTTTTTGTTTTCAGCTCCTATTGTGGAACAGCCTCAGTGTACAGTAGATGCTGACTGTGCCAGCAAGCTGGCTTGCTTCAGCGGAACATGTCGCAACCCATGCATAGAGACAAAACCTTGTGCTGTAAATGCTGCTTGCACTGTGGTTGACACATTGCCACTTAGGACAATGTCCTGTAGTTGTTTGCCAGGCTTTGTTGGAGACGCAGATGTTGAATGCAAACCAGGTATGTTTTCTTATTGCTAAATGTGGCTACTGTTTACATCTTACTATGTTGTAGTCTGTATTTTAAGAGGACATTTTAATGACATTATGCCACCTAATGCCATGATGTGAATTATTGAGAAGCAGGTTGTCACTGTCTGGAACATTTCATGAGCCAGTTCGTTTCCAGTCAATAGCCTTACACCTTAGTTCTGTAAGATCCGTATATTTTTGTTATAAGATTGTAAGTTGATGTTAGAGCACACCCTGAATAATGGTATTTTTCACATGTCCTTGATATTCATAAATATCCAAACTTATCAAATACTTGATACCAGTTGGGTATTGACAATTTTAATATTGTACATACCGTGCATGATGCAGAAATTCAATTTATCAAACCGACCTTACATGCACTGAAATGTGAATACAATAGACACACATTCTCCTACGTGTTTTGGCACTAACTGAGTGCCATCATCAGGGAGTCCTTATATCATTTAAAGTTATAGGAGTCCTTGTATTGCTTAAAATTGTGTCACAACTTTAACCGATGTAAGGACTTCCTGATGTCGTCACTCATAGAAGTGTTGAAACATGAAGGAGAATGTGTATTTATTGTGTTCACATTTCAGAGCGTGTAAGGTTGGTTTGATGAATTTGACTTGTTACCTATTCTTTGATTATGAATTGGCCCTGCCTTCTGGTATTGAGATATGATTATATACTTCCTTTCTCATCATTCACTTCCAGACTAGCCTCTTACTTGTGTCTGATAGTTTCTGTGCTTCTGTTCACAATATTTATGTATTGCTTAGTAAATGAACATCCCTGATTTATGAGGCCAGTTTATTTAAATCTCTCCTGATTTTCTTCAAACGTCTGAATGGTTTCTTAGACACAGGTTAAAAGCAGTGGTGATCTAGCATCTCCTTCGTTCAGACCATTTTGAACAGGAAATGCATCAGAATATTCATTTATCCAGACTTTTCTATAGGTTTCATTTAAAGACATTTTCATTAGCCTAACAGATCAAATTCTATGAAGTAGGCCTAAACATGAACATAAAAATTAAGTCTGCTTGCAGTGTGAGTATTTTTTAAAAAATACAGCCAATGCTGGGGTAAATCTCAGACACTGTATTATTTATGTAGTAATGCATATGCATCATTTTTATACTACTGACATCTCTTATGTATTTTGCAGGTCATCAGAACGGTGTTGGAAGATATAAATGGCTAGCATCACTAACACATTCCCCCTTCATTAACATGGTTGGCAATTAAAGTCATACATCCAGTGGCCATTTTTATTCAGATCACAGATTTACCGTTGATACTGTCCATGACACTACCAATTTTATTCCTTTCCTGCTTGCGCTTTTTCACATTTTTTGTGTTAAAACAGCAACACACCAGTCATATTTTAAAATATAATGGGTATTTTGTTTGTCAGTTAACTGAAATAATCAAGTGCATGCTAAATCCAAGTGATTTAATCTGCAGTACTAGATAAATATATGATGTTTTCAGTGTGTGTGTATTTATTATGTCACATTTTGCAGTTACATTTTCATGGTAAAATTATTCAACTCTTTGGCTGCAGAATTAAATGCCCTTAGTGATGTGCAGAAGACTGGAATTTGAAGGGAGGCTGCATAAGAGCAGTTATGTTCATATGACCTTTGGTATTTCAGGCATCACACTGTAAATTACATATATTTATACATAAAACGTTCAGTGCTAGGGGTTAATAGTTTTCACTGTTTACCTAAGATATATCAAGGCTCTAACTTGATAAGTAAATGTATGTTACTAAAGCAAACTGTGTTATCTGAGATCAGCCAAATTAGAAGTTATGTGAAAACATTGCTGTAGGAAGTTTCAAACTAGTGACAAATCCTGATTTTGAAGATTTTGCCTTATAAAGTACCAAGTGTTGAGACATGTCTCAAATAAGCTACAGTTTGCTTAAAACTCATGTTTAAACATACTGGAGATCTGTTTTGACCAAGAACTTGACAGTTGTCATTGTATATTAATCTTTTGGGAAGAAGGATTTTAAACAGTCTTACCATTTGTTCCAGGGTACTCACATATTTTTGTCTGATATCTTACACAGAAAATGCTTTTAAATGTGACAGAATCATGTTAAAACAACATGTATATTCTCCTAAAATTTTCTGAGATTCCAAGCCTGAGATTATTTTCACTTGCATTGAATGGTTTGTGTTTTAAGTTTTGATGGTCCAGTTTTGTATTTCATATATGTTTGTGTGCTGAATATTGGACAGAGAATGATTATCAGTGTAGCATCACTGACTTTTGTCCTTTGATACTGTGTAGTCTTGAGTTTCTGATAGCACCATTAAATAAACTACAGATAACAAAAGCATGTGTTGTGGATTTTGCAGCTGAGGAACCAGGTTGCAAGAGCAATGATGACTGCCCTCAAAGTGACACTTGCCTTAACAGGCAGTGTGTCAATCCATGCACAGTGTCTAATCCCTGTGCACCCAATGCAGAGTGCCAGGCTACAAATCACAGGGCTGTGTGTCATTGTCCAAGTGGTCTTGCTGGAAACCCCTTTATTAATTGCTACCAAGGTATGCAGTGCCTTTGTTTAAGGTAATCTGTGCCTTTTGACACAGTACCGTCATATATAAGAAATTCTGGACACAACTTAATAGTGCTTATTTGTCTGTATGCTACCATCTCTATAAAAATTCCCTTATTGTTTTACAGATTAAAAATAATATAATGTAGTGGAATATTTCTTTCTGTATGGACCTCCATTATGGTTCCATCAAGTTTCCGGTATTGTGCCCAGAAGTGTTGGTAGTTACAAATACAGCTTCATATAAACTTCAGCCTATGTATGTGTGTTACCATACTAAATTTCATGTACAAATACATAAATTTATGAAATATTACTATGAAAATGAAAAATTTGCCTCATCGATATGAACAAGTAATGCTTATATCCCTTTCTGAAATTGATTTAGTTGTGAATTAAAACTGTTGTTTTATGAATACACGTATCAGCATTTGAATTTTACTTTTGTTTATAAACTCATTTTATCAGTGTTATGTGAACTAATAATTACAAAATAGTGTGGCTCAATGTCTGCTATGTGAAACTGTTGTGAGTTGCATATGTTATGTGAAAGGATTTGAGCTACTCCTGTCCTCTAAATGTACAATAATGTCTCCTTTTTTAATTACTGACAACACAAAACATCTGATCCCTTGCTAATATTCATGGCCATGATCTAGATCTTAAGTTCAGAATGCTGAATCTCTCACATCACTGTACACGTGGCTGTTGATTGGAGTCAGACATGTCCCTTGCCTTGAATTTTTAACTGCTAGCTTCAAACCAGTTAGCATAATCTGCAATACAGATAATTACAGCATTGCTTGGAGTTTATGCTGTGGTGTACCGCTCATTCAAAACTGTGAGGGTGTCAACCAATATGGTATATCGTAAGTGAAGCTATAATAATTTTTGACTAAAGATATGCAAAAATTACATTAAAATATTTGAAGATATGAGTTTCATAATCCACTGCAGAAACCAACTGTGGGCCTTTTTAGGACAAACCTGACTGTGGAAGGATTAATTTTTAATGAACAAATGGAATAATATTTTCCCATTAAACGTACACCTTTATCACCCAAAAGAAAAAACATTATTTCACAGTAGACATTTAAGTTCAAAGTTCCTCTGGCTGTAGCAGGAAACTGGCATTTAAAAGGCCATGTGCTAAAGATTAAACACAGCACTACATCAGCACATTCCACCATTCCAGCCATTTTGATTATATAAGGATTTTTTAATCAGATGTTGGATATTAATAATTGTAATATTTTGAAACAGTTCCACCTCAACCTGAGTGCACATCAGATCCTGAATGTCCTGGAGATAAGTCTTGCATCAGTGAGCGTTGCCAGGACCCATGTTTGGTAGCTAACCCATGTGGTTCAGGAGCAGAATGTCACACCATTCAGCACCGGCCTGTGTGTAACTGTCCAGATGGCTGGGGTGGTAATCCACAAATCCAGTGCTACAGACGTAAGTGAAATTAATTTATTCCAGACTGAAATACCATGTTTCTATATTCCATTTCTCTTACCTATATTACCTCAGTTCCAGTCTCACCAAATTGCTGTTGTTTATTTCATCTGTCATCCTTTAGATATTCACAATGAATTATAAGTAAACTTATTGCATTGCCAATGCAAAACAAGTAGTCAGTCATTTACAAAAATTACATTTAAGGTAAAATTTTTTCTGTGCATACCATGAAGGTATATGAGGGAGTGGAGATATTTCTCCACTCATTCTTAACCTCAACATAAAGTGGAGGTGAGTAGTCAGCTTACCACTGCAGCAGCATAACTCCCAGGAAGAGCACCCTCTGGTACTGCTTGAATAGCAAGCTGGTAGGAACAACATATAACTTTTATATGAGTTCAATAAACCAATCTGTTCACTGAAATTTATTCCATTCTGTAATGATTTAATGACAAATTAGCGTTGTGTGAGTGTGAGTGTATAAACTCCACAGAGTGGACAAGTGGGCAGTAACGTATTCTGTCATCAAAGTCATGATGTCTGTATAGTCATAGTGTATATTACAGTCAAATAAACTCCCAGTAATTTTCATTTTTGTGTAGTTGTATCTAGAACTGTCATATGTCAGTAATTAAAGGTAGTGAAGAAGGACTTGACACATGTAATTTCAATTCCATTAATGGGGATGGAGAATTTTCTCTGCTGCAATGACCATAATAAATCAGGACCTAATCACATTGTATACAATGAACATTAGAGGTGTCATTATCAGGAATAAAGTCAGCTGAAGTATGAAACTTATCACTCATGTTCATTTAATGTGAAGATAAGTAATGTGTGAATTCCTGCTTCTCTGACCCCATACTCCATGTTAGGAAGCTTGGATACAGGGGAAAGAGTACTTATTTTTTTCTGCCTATAATTTGTACTAAGTACATGTGCAGTACGTTGGTACAAACTCACTGAACACTTCTCTTTCATTTTTCATTCCATACAGCGGAATGTAAGGAAGATGCAGACTGTGTCTATGACAAGGCCTGTATTAATAGCAACTGCTTGAACCCTTGTACATATGGGTCAGGAAGTCAGTGTGGAAGAGGTGCAGAATGCCATGTCCAGGCCCACAGAGCACAATGTGTATGTCCACCTGGTACACAAGGAAACCCTCTGCTGTCCTGTGTCTCTGTTGTGTGTCAGTACAATGAGGACTGTGCAGATGATGAAGCTTGCGACAGACTGAACAGAGTGTGTCGACCTGTCTGTGAGAGTGACACATGTGCTGAAACAGCTGTTTGCATCGGCAGAGACCACCAACCCAAGTGCATCTGTCCTCCCGGAACAACAGGCAATGCATACATTGAGTGCACTGGTATGTGGAGAGATTTGTTACTAGTCAAAAGAATGTTGTGTAAACTGTAACTGTGGCAGGTGTGCCTAGTCATATCATCCATTATGCCACAATTGTCATACTTACATCTCAGCACTTTGTGACCACTCCTATTGACCGTCAAGAATATCATGCTAATTCCTTGCTTGTCAGTAGTAATGCAGTTCCTCATGCTTCTCCTTTTATGATCAGTTGCAGCATTCTTTTTTATTATTGTTGTTTTTGTGCATTAAAATTTGGGTTTGTGAAACTTAAAGTTGTATGTTTTTTCTTACTTTCATGTGATAAAAATAATGTCATTAAAATGGTATATACTTCCTGAAAAAAAAAATTCAGAAATTTTCTAAGTCATAAGTGAGGTAAGTCATACTTAAGAACATTAAAAAGTATAAATTAAAGTGTTTTATGTAAACTACTAACTTATTCCATGAAGTACAGCTCTTCTTGAGAAACTTATATTCACTTACCTGGGCAAGAAATTCCTAAACTTTTATGGATCTTGGAGGTTTATTACTGTGATTATCAAAGCTAGCCATTGAAGTCTGTCCTCAGTCATTTTAATTCAGCTCACAGCCTCACATTAATGCAGCAAAGTTTGTTATTGATCATTAATAAAAAAAATATTTATTTGTATATTTATTTACGAAATTGATGTGGTTCTAATGTGTATCTCATTTTCATTGTTAGCTCCCCTTGTAGGAGATGCACTGGCATAGAAGAAATATTGCAATTTATGGGACCTCTCTGAGGAAAGAAATCATGTCTTAAACATCTAGAAGTACAGTATATATGAGGTATATGCTTGTCATGTATTTGGAAGAAGCCAAATGTGGAAGTTATTGCCCTGTGTCATGTAGGTATGGGGAATTTTAAATATCCTCTTGCTATGGCACTGGTTACTTGATTTTAACTTGTTGTTGTTGTTGTTTTTGTCGCCATTGTCATCATCATCATAAGGGACAAGTGGCGGGCTCTTGAAAGCATGGTAATGAACCTTCGGATTCCATAAAATGAGAGGAATTTCTTGACTGGCTGAGAACTGGTTAGCTTCTCAAGAAAGACTGTTCCATGGAGTTAGCAAGTAATTATTCAAAAAAATTGAACTTTTGGCCCAAGTGGACTGCATATGCCATTACAGAACTGCAACATGCAGTCAGCAAGGTTTTAATATGGGATTTTATAACCCTTAACATTTTTGTCTTCTGGGATGTGACACTGTATAGTCTGGTGTATGTGTACTGACATATCAGAGGACCCTGCTGCTATATCTTTGGGAGTTGTCAATTTTTGGCCTGGTGTATATGACAGTAATTTGGAACTCCAGCTGGTAACATTAGACATTGAAACATTTATGTTGATTTTTCATTGCTTTGTTTAGGTTAAAGGACTATCAAGACATTTACAATTCTAATGAGCTGTCTCTCACTCTTCAACTATAAACCATCAAATTAAACTTTAAATTTGGAAGTATAGTGCTAACTTCAAGGTGATATTTCAGGACCAAGAATTCCAGGACCACAGCCTGAATGTAAACAGGATGCTGACTGCCCATCACAGTTGGCTTGTATCAGCTCTCAGTGCCAGAATCCATGCACAGTGAATAATGTCTGCTCACCGGATCAAGAATGCCGTGTTCTTGATACATTACCACTTCGTACAGTTATGTGTCAGTGTCCCTCAGATACCATTGCTGATAGCAATGGCCGTTGCAAACAAATTGGTGAGTATCAGTATCAGTATCAATATCAGTATCGGTATCGGTATTGGTGTCAGTGTCAGTATCAGTATCAGTCAGATTACATTTCATAATTTGAACGTGAATTATTTATATTTGTAAAATATTTAATTTTTTTTTATCAAACTTCAGCAAAGGAAGTTGGTGCAGTAGTAACATGTTTCTACTGTAATCAGTAAGTTATTATGGCCCAAAATATTTTTTATTGAACACTGTGAGCAGTGCTGTGGTCAGAAATTGCATTCTGCTACCCATCTTTCCTTTCTACTTGAGAGTCTATGAACCATGAGAAGATTGTCAGAAGAAACTGCAGTTGTTGGGCCTGAGGTGACAAATTTCTTCTGTGGGGGAAATATAATACCATTTGGGTAAAGTTTATTTAGTTTGAATTGAAGATGCATCTTCCAAGAGAAACATTTTCCTATAGATGTGTGAAGTAAAATTTCATGCTAACTAAACCAAACAAAGTAGTCAGCCTTATAAAAGGCAGCTAGAAATTAATTAGTCTGTCAATTAACTACGGTCAAAGGTTTTATTTTGTTAGTACCCTATTTGGTCCATTCTTACACACACAACACTGGCAGAATGTTTAATTAACAATATCCACAAAAGTCTGGCTCATTTGGTAGGTGCACTGTCATGGTGCATTTGCAATTCACTGGATTCCCACTTTCAAACAAATAGAAATGCTGGCTAATAGTCTGACCTGATAGGACTTCTTCACTGCAACCCCATGATCTAAGAAATTGTTTAGCATTGCTCTAGCTTTGCTGTGCCTGCAGTGTTATTTTTTGTCACCTGTTCTGCTAGTTATTTTTATTTTTTTTTACATTCGGAAGAGTTTGAAAATTTAGACAACCTCTTTTTTTTCTGTTTCACTGTCAACTGTGGTGGAAAGAAGAACTTCCCTGAGACATGTCTCATATCTCACTCTCAAGTCTTTGCTTAAAATAGCATGACATGAGTTTTAAAAAATCCCTGCTTCATTAACCGTCTTGCAATTAAATCAGTCATATCATTTCTCACAAAATCATGCACTTAGCTACAAGCATACCATTTCTACTTGTTTCAATGACATGCATGTTACTTATATTTGACAGGTGTTCACTCCTCTTTACTATGACAGAACTACTCATCCTTAGCTTGTTGTTATGTCTCCAAATGTTGTTTGTGTCAATTGATACTGTCCACTTGCCATGTGTCAAATCTCCCAGAATTTAATGCATATGTGTTTTTCTGTGCTGTGACACATTAAATCAATGTGTGAATAGAATCATTCTATTGAAACTTATTGCATGCAAATAAAGCAACTGAGAGAGCTATAAATATGCCTGAACATGCAGTGCCATCTCAGAACGAGGTATTGAACTTCGTCCCTGAACTGGTTGATTTACTTGAAATATGAATTTTGTCTCAGTGCATTCTGATCAGAACTCATACCTTATTCTGTTAGATGATGGTAAATAGTTTAGTCAAAGGAAAGGGGTAAGAATTAGTATATTGTGTTATTAAAAACTTTTGAATTCCCTTATTTCCTCTTGCAGTACCAGAAAAACCACAGTGCAGGATGGACTCAGACTGCAATGACTCCGATAAATGCATACGAAGCCACTGTGTGCAAGCATGTCAGGTAGATATGTGTGGAGTAAATGCCATCTGCAATGCACAAGGCCATCATGCAATATGCTCATGTCCGTCACGATATGAAGGCAACCCTCACGTTGAATGTACTAAAGGTATGCAACTTTGTTGGTGAATGTGTAATAATTATTAATTCCATTGCTAGTCTCAAGTTTACTTGTGTGCAAATGCATTATGTCTCCAATAATGAGATGTTTTTTTTGGAGGCATGCTATGTATATAAGTATAACTGTGGAAATGTGCAAAAATAGGAAGAGTACATGTCTTAAAGGAAATGATTGTAATAAAATTTACTGGTGGCTATGGTCCTCCTCCTTCTCCTCATTATCACCATCATCGTGTTCGTCACTGTAATCATCATAATAATCATCCTTACATCACTACATGACTGCAAGCCTGATGGCAAAATTATGAATAGCGTTTTGTAATACAACATTAAAATATATGTCAGAATTAATCATAGGTACTAATTTCATAACCAGGGAGAACTAGTACTTCAACTTTAATGTGGCCATCTCTCTGGGCCAGAAGCAGATAAAATGCATCTTGAACCAATTAACAAGTGATTTATTGTGTGGAGCTGTTGATTACTAGCCAAATCAAAGACAGTGCAATGCATTACTGAAAGCCATTAAGGACTGGAACTTTCACTTCCTTTGATGTCATTTTTTGGGTAGCATTAATGTCCTTTAATTTGATGAAAAACAATGTATGTGTTGTAAAATTCATCATTGTTGACAAATTACATTGTTTTAGGGCAGTACTTGCAACTACAAGTATCTATCTGTCTATTAGTTTTCTAGTGATCCACCAGTTACTAGTTTGCAGTCGCCATAGTTGCCGGTTTGTTATGTTATCAGCTGTTGAATTTCTCTCTTTCATAACCCTCTCAACTTCCTTTTCCCACTTTACTTCAGGCCATCCTTGACATCTCCCTCCCAGTGCCCAGGTCATTATTTGCTTAGGCCACCTGTTATCCTCCATGCATAGTGTTCATACCAGTTCACAGTATTGTTTTCCAGTCTCTCCAAAGTTTTGTTACCCATATTTTTCCTCCGATGAATACATTTCGTACTTTTAACTATGAATATACAGGAAAAAAATTTCACAAAATCACAGGGTATCTTATGTACTATGTTTTCTGGCAGTATGCATTGATGCTTTGTTTTGGAATACTTCTTATAAAACAAAATATCTCTTATTAAATATGTGGGAATAACCAAGGTTGAAAACCATGTTTTTGAGTTAAATTTTATATTGATATTATAGAAATTCAGTATTTATTGTGAAAGGTAATGATTACATGTTGCTCTAACCCATATGGCATTAGTTTGCATAGTGATATTAAACAGTTGGTGCCATGCTTTGGACACCATTTCCAATGCCTGGAACTGACATTGTTTAACAAAAGAATGTGTAAGGTTATTTATGTACTTTTCCTTCAATAGGGCCTATGTAGTTTAATTTTTTTATCAAGGTTTAATGTCTCATCTCTCTTTTGAAATTTTTAGTAAAATGTGTAAAACTTCAATAATTTTAAAGTTATTTATTTTATTATATATCTAGGAATACAAATACATCAACACCTATGGTAAGGTAAAAGTAAAAGTAAAGTTCACCCTAGAACAGGCAATGAAGGCATGGGTGTTGAGTAGGTGTATAATGCTACTCTTTCTTTAACCTCGACACTGGATGCTGGTGTGTGGTTAAAGTCATGCCCCAGCCACTTTACCATCGGGAATGACCCAGTACCCATTGTCTAGGAAGCTGGGTGGGCCCCAGGGCGATTCTGGACTGGTGGGGAAAACCTCGCCTCCACAGGGATTCAGTTCCCAGACCATCCAGCCTGTAGCGAGTCCCTAAACCAATTACACTATCACCACATGTGGCATTAATTATGAGGGGTAAAATTGTTCTACTCTACATCATTCTACTGTATATTTAGTTTTTATGTACCCAGGGTATAGGCATGTCTTGTCATCACCTCCCTGTTATGTGTGAGCACTGTATTTACTTTCTAGAAAATTAATTGATTATGTCTGGTCTTATGCCGGTCCCAGTAGCTGCGCAGTCTAAGGCGTAGGTCTGCGGCCGCTCACCTACTGAGATCATGGGTTCAATCCCACCGGAAGCATGGATATTTTTCTGTTGTGAGTGTTGTTTGTTGTCAGGTAGAGGTCTCTGCGATGAGCTTATCACTCGTCCAGAGGAATCCTACCGACTGTGATACGTCATTGTGTGTGATCTAGAAACCTCAAGAATGAGGAGGCCATGGCCTGCGTTGGGCCACAGTGCCATAGGAAAGAAAGAAAAAAAAAGTCAGGTCTTATATGTGCCATATCCATATGGGAAGCTTTCAGTTATTCAAAAATTTTGTGTATCACTTTTATGTGTGTAAATTTATAACATTCCTGTGTTCTGTATTGCAGTGCAAATACCACCCATAACACCACCTGAATGTTATATTGACACTGACTGTGCCAAGGATCGAAGCTGTGTAAATGAAATCTGCGTGAACCCATGCGTTGTGGGTAACCCTTGTGCTAGTGGAGCCTTCTGTCATGTCCAGGATCATACACCAATATGCAGATGTCCACCTGGTTATGAGGGCAATCCAAAAGTAGAATGCAGACCACGTACGTAATAATTCTTCTATTAAGGCAACACACTTAATTAGGCACCTCACTGTGAAAATATATGGGGAAGTGAAGGAATTCTTAACCTTGGTGTTTGATATAGATGAGTGGTCATCTTCCCTGCTGCAGAAGAGCCCCAATACCTTTTTGGATAGGAGGTTCAGTGGGCCCTAAAGCCAATGTGGAGGCTGTAGAGAAAAGAAAAATCTCTTATCCCTGTTGAAAATTTGAAAAGTGGTTTATCATGTTGATGGAACACATTATAACATAAAAATGGTAATTTATTTCCATTTTACAAATTATGTATGAACTATTTTTTACATAGTGATTATTAAGCATCACATTTTCATATTTTAAAACAGTATACATAATAAATTTAATTAAAGTCTATAACTGTAACATAAATCCCACTACCCAGTAGAAATATAAGTTTTCGTTTCTATACAAACTGGCGGTTTTAGTTGTCTAATATGGACCATAATTAAGCTACTATGCTGTAGTACATTGTAGTATAGCCACCAGTCTTCATGCCATGATATGCATTCATTTACAAGTAGATAGGAGCTATTTATATTTACAGATAGGTAAAAACAGTTGGCACTCTCAATGCGATTGAATTGTGAACTCAACCTGAAGTGAATGTACACAGTTCACAAAGAATTTAGTAGTCAGACCGTTTGTATAGCGTTAAACTGCTGTATGTGATAATGTTAACATGACAAGAAAGAATGTCTTATTTCTTATTCACATTTCATGGACAAAGCATCTGAATTAGTATCATGTTTTTCTTACACATGAGGTCTGCTATGCTTTATAATATCAGAATTTGAAATTTTGGAGTTTTTCTACCTTGTTTACTGATGAGGCTTACTTGAATCACTGTAACATAAAGAAAGTTTTCTCTGATGTGCTAATATTGTTAATTTTGTGTTCATATTTCCTATAGCTTCAACCCCAGTTGTTGGTTGCACATCCAATGCTGAGTGTTCCCTTCAAGAGTCTTGTGTCAATAGATTGTGTGTGAACCCTTGTAACTGTGGACCAAATGCTGAATGCCGGGTTTCAAACCACTATCCAGTCTGTTACTGTCAGCAAGGTTACTCTGGCCACCCACAGACTGGTTGCTTTAAAGGTATGTACCTGTTGGAAACATTATATGTAGATTGAAACAATGTGCGGATGAGTTAAAGGTACTGGTAATAACAAAATGGCAGTGGTCAGGCCACAAGAATCATATGAAAATGTATATAATTTTAGCCTCATGTTTTTCTGAAATTAGTGAGTGAGGTGTTCGTGGAAGTCTCTCGTAATTATATTTTGTACAGTAATTTCTTTATTTTTCCACAAACTTATGGTTTTAAAACTTTTGTTCCACTAGGGTATGTATAAGATGAGACCATAAAATATAATTACCAATATATGGTACACTGTCCCTCATTGTGAAGTTTGTCAGACACATAATTTCAGAAACTGAATCTATTTCTGTCATCAGATTAAAGCAAAAAAGGGTTGCTATGTAACTGGGCCTGAAAGAAAGAAAGAAAGAGCTTGCTTGATTATTGGACACTGAAAGAAGTTCTGAGCAGTGCATATATACATAGTACTGTTAGTGTCAAATATTGTCATGGCACATTGCATTTGTTAAGCTAAATATGATGGAAAATGTAATAAGTAATAGTCATGTTTATTTAACACAAAATTGTGAGAAATGTTTAGATGTGGGAACATGAAATATTTCATTGATCTGTGCCCTTATATGAAGGGAGTGTAAATGTAGCACACTTGTTGTTTTATATTCTCAGTATATTTGTAAGAACTCAGTACCTTAAAAAGGAAATTATTATGTGCCTATTATCACAGCATAACTTAGTGTCAGGATGAGGCTGTGCCATAGCTCAGGCATTTATTAACCGGTGTCTTGCTGTGGAGGTCCTGATTCAGTCTCAGGATAATCCATGTGGGATGTGTGTTGGACAAAGTGGCACCAGCACAACTTCTTCTCTGACTCCTTGGTTTTCCCCTGACTGATGCTCCATATTCATTTGTAATTGGGACTGGTACAGTTAGTCATTTTAGGCTGCAATATCAGTTCACTGAGCCTTGCCTAATTCCTATAACAAACAATAAACTAATGTCATGGCTTCAGAAATACAACTTAAATTGACAAGTCACTTGACAAAATCCATTTTCCCATTGTAGTGCATGTAAGGGGTAAATAGGTAGTGTCCCTATGCCTAACCTCCTCACTCTGAAGGTGTGTAGATGGAGTGGTGGTGAAGCTGTGCAAATTCTTAATTTTGTCACCACATTTAGGGAATGGTAACTTCACATTCTGATCACTTGACATGTGGAAAAATTTTCTGGAACCTATCAGACAAGAGCTAAGTTAACATAAAAGGCAGTCTAGATGTGTCACTTTGATGAAAATCTTGCTTCTCCCAGGAACCAAATACTAGTTGTACAGTCCGTAGTCAGCTACTAAATCAGCTAGCCCAGCTCATGATTTCACAGTATGCTTTGTGCAAATATTTTTATACTCAACATGAAAATTCTTTGACAACACAGTTATGACTAGTGGACAGTGTTTATATCACCCTTGTTTGTTGAATTAAATACTTACTTACTTACTCCATGGTGCAGAGTCCTTCTTGAGAAGCTAACTGGTTTGCAGCTAGTCAGGAAATTCCCCGCATTTCACGGAACCCGAAGGTTCATTACCGCACTCACAAGC
>Ga0123357_10005657_pt1 | contig 15039 bp, 9 predicted proteins | sample TergutEmb28metaG_FD_89873 | JGI IMG/M metagenome (GOLD analysis project Ga0123357, IMG submission 89873) | Embiratermes neotenicus P4 segment gut microbial communities from Petit-Saut dam, French Guiana - Emb289 P4 | ecosystem: Host-associated > Arthropoda: Insects > Digestive system > Gut ...
CACAAAAATTACCACACAAAAGACCAGCAAAAAAACAAAAAAATTGAGAGGCGGGGGGGGGGGGGGGGGGCGCAACATTCCAACAATGTATAACAAGCACCATATAATGGGGTACAGTGTGAGGAAAACAAGGTTCTTGTACAACCCAAAATGTTACACTTGGTGTAAATTATTGAGCTAATAATGATTCTGTCTCATGTACATAGTGGATGGTCAAAGGGAATTTTCAGAAAAGCTGATATTAAAATCACGCTGCACTAATAAACCTTGTAATAGTAATGCCAGGTTACGCACAGGTCTCACTTTTTTGTTGGAATCATGTACCTTATGGGCTCCGTCCATCCTCTGTTACTTAACTATACTACATTTTGGGTATACGATCAGTTCCTGTCCTCAGGCTGAAAACACAGTTAAAACCCACTCAGTTGAGTCTCACCTAACTTCAGCAAAAAAGTGATTATGTATGGTCATGTATCGTAATCTGATGAAAATAAGAAACAGGGAGCATCTCAGCAGGAATTTTGTGCTACATGATTTGTCCTCAGCACAATACGATCTGAATAAAGACTTTAACTTCCTGAAGACTAAAACAAATCTACATTATATTCAGTTCATACCTCACAGAGAACACCATGTGCTTCAGTTAGCAATACCAATCAGCAAACGCAGTATATTAAGTGGTTGTTAATTGTAAGATCTATACGTAACACATACGTTCATAATGTGGGAAAAATATGGAGCTTTTACTGTTAGGGGTAGGCCTACCTTTACGAATCCCTACGCTTTAAAGGGTTAAAAATACAGTTTCTTTGTGGCCAGTACATCACTAAAAAAGTTCAATAAATTCTTACAGCAAATAAAACTTTCAAACATGATGTCAGACAGAGAACAAAATACGTTTCAATTACCTGAACCTCCAAATCATGGAGAGCCATCAGAAGCTCTGCCCTGAGTGTGCAGTAGTGAATGTTACGAGTACGAAGAAACAGAGTTCTTAGAAACTGAAGAACCATGTCATACAGTTTCACGCTGGTTCCTATCATATGCGCCAGCTTCTGTACCACTTCCCCTTGCCGGCGCACCTGAACATGGATTGGAAGACAAACTCAATGACCATCAACAGCTAGCATTAACTTCCCTACTAAATTTTACAGCTGAAAACCAATCTGAAATATACTGCAATAATTTCAAATTCTGAATTTTGAACATCATTACAAAATGTGCAGAAAATCTTGTTAAAAATATTCCTAAACATCAGTGTTCTCAGGTACAACATAAAACAGAAAACATACCATTCTTCTGACTACAATAAACTCAATCCATTAAAAAGGGGTTTAAAAAACAAAGTTGAATACAAATCTCTAAGTTCAGAACTCTTCTTAAAATATATTTTTCGTATAGAACACCCCCAACAAGAAAAATAAAATAGCAGTCCACCAGCATTGCTATGGAGCAGGGGTTGGAAGAATGAGAAATTCCCCCTAACATCCTGTCATAGCTCTGGCATATAATGTTAGCCACTCACCACTCCCTCCCACCCACCACCATCACCACCACTTCAAAAATACTTAAAAAATATCAGGAGCAGACTGAGGCACATACTGTAGCCATATGAAGTAGGTACAGCAAGGGTTTTGAGATACAGATGAATCCATGTAAACCAGGATGGAACAGTAACTGATTTGGAGAAGAGTGACAACAAAAATTTTAAAATCATTCAGCCAGTGAATCATTCATATGTAATTTTAATGTGGTAATGTGAAAAATTTTGATTTCAGTGATTTGATTGTAATTATTTGTCTGTAGGTTACAAAATTCTGTTTTGCTTCTTCTACCACCTGCAGAAAACTTCCCAGTTATGACCATCAGAAAACCTAACAGCCATATTGCAAAATTACTAGTGATGCATTAAAAACCTATGTGTACTGCAATGAGGAGTACATCTTTTCAGTGTTTTCAGTACACACATCTCATGAACACTACAACAAAAGAATCTGAAATGGCCAATGTTCCAAGCTGAATTCTAACAGAGCCATTTTTTTGACTGAGATAGGAACAGTGGGGGAACCATGAGAACAATGGCAATCCCAGTTACAGTACATGTATTTAAAAATGCATTTCAACTGAATGGTTAGAATTTTAGTGATATAAGAACCGTTCTTTTATACTACCATAGACAATACACTACTGAGGTACGTACTTTAGGAGATGGTGTAAAGAACAGGTTGGTAAGATTCAGATGATCAAAAAGAATATTTTCTTTCTCCTTGATGTACTGGCTGAGTAGAGGAGAAACTTCATCACCAAACAGTGACTGGTTATCTTTCCAGATCTGCCTCTTCACTTCCGTGTCTGTGTCACCATACAGCTCTCGGTCCCGAACCTGTCAATGCAGTAAACAATATTATGTCTCTTAATAAAAGGTAAAGTTGTTCCTGTCCACACCATTGCGGCATATATGGGGAGCAAAGGCATAGCTCCACTCTTTATTAACCTTAGCACTATATGGAAGTGACTAGTAAACTTCATGACCCAGCTGCTTTACTGCTAAGCAAGAATAGCAGTACCCAATGAACAGGAAGCAGGTGAGTCCCACAACTGGTCTGAATGTAATAAGGAAAAGAAAAATCTCTTGCTCCTACAAGGAATCAAACCATGATGCATCCATCTGTAGCCCACTCACTACATTCACTATACTATCCCAGAGCCACTGTAAACCCCTTATGAATTGACTAATATGGGGAGTCAGTGGTGCAATAATGCCAATTGTCCAGTACTCCCAAATTATGTGTGTGTGTGTGCGCGCACACACACACACACACACACACACACACACAGAAGAGGTGCTTAATAACACCTCCTATGACTCCATGTGTGGTGCTCTTGTTAAACATGGGGTTGACTACACCATTGTACAGTGGATTAGAGCTACCCTGGAGGGCCGTCTAGCTGCGGCGACTCTTGGTGGATCCTCCAGGAACGTTGAGGTATCTAGGAGATGCCCACAGGGAGGTGTTTTGTCACTGTTCCTATGATGCCTTGTTGTTGACAACTTGATAGCAAGGCTCAATGGGGGGTACAGTTTATATCCAAGGCTGTGCAGATGACATTTGTCTTCTAGCAGTGGGGAAATTCCCAAATACGGTATCAGGGATCATATAATGGGCCCTTCATACTGTAGAGACATGGTGTGACGAGGTCGGGTTGTCAATTAATCCCGACAAAACTGGGCTTGTTGCATTCATAAGGAGAAGAAAACTTCTGGTTTCTTTGAACCACACCTTTTTGGTGTTACTTTATGTCGCTCTATGTCGGTCAAGTATCTCGGGGTAGTCCTGGATTCTCAGTTGACGTGGAGGGAGCGTGCGGATGTTAAAGTAAGGAAAGCTCACAATTTGTTTTGGGCATGTAGGAGGGCCTGTGGTGTGAAGTGGGGCCTGAGACCCACGGTGGTCCATTGGCTCTACATCTCTATCATTAGGCCATCCATTACTTTTGTATCCTTAGTTTGGTGGCCTGGCTGTCAGACGGCTAGTGCCAAGAAAAGACTGAGCTGAATTCAAAGACTTGAATGCTTAGGGATAACAGGAGCAATGTGCACTACCCCTACTAGTGCTATGGATGCACTTACTTGTCTCCCCCCACTGGAGTTACTAGCTCAGCGAAGCTAGGCTAGCTGCGCATCATCTCTGGAGTCTGGGAAGTTGGTATTACCTTTGTCCCAATCAAGGACATAGTGGTGTACTGATGCGGCTTCAGCAGTCAGATCCCATATTTAATATGGGGGTCGATGTTATTCGTTAATTTCAAACCCAAATATAGGGTTACCATGTTGATTAGAGAAGAATGGACCAGAGGGCTCATCTGGTTTAGAGATGGTCCAGGATGAAGGAGTAAGTGAGTACTTGCTCTGACAGCCAGGGGGCTCAGAAAGCCCTTCAGGCCACCAGAACAACACCTCCATTGTTACAGCAATGCCAAAAGTCATAGAATGTTATCTCCACCCAGCATATTGTGGGGCTGTATTGGGTCCCTGGACATGCTGGGGTACAAGGAAACGAAATCACCGACAAGAATGCAAGAGATGGTTCTGTTCAGATGTTTGCTGGACCTGAGCCATCCTTGTGGGTCTCTAGGAAGAGTATAAGAAGAAAGGTAAGATGCTGGTTGGATAACCAGCACTGGGCAAGGTGGCGAGGTCTTGATATTACTCAGAGACAGGCTCGAGAACTAATTTTGGGCCCTAGTCCGAGTGCAGAGACCAGTTTTCTGTCCTTTCATAGGACACAATCCAGGGTCATGATTGGCCTTCTTGCTGGACATAATACCCTGAGAAAACATTTTTACTTGATGGGGCTAACTAATAGTCCCTTATGTAGGAGGTGAGGAGTAGAGGATAAAACCTCGGCCCATATTTTCTGTGAGTGTCAGGCTTTGGCTTCACTCAGACATAAACATCTGGGTTCCTTCTTGGATCCACAGGATATCAAGTGTTTAAGTCTGAGGGCCATTTGGAAATTTAGCAAAGGAACAGTGATGCCCTGAACTGATATCAGATTATGAGGCACAAAGGGCCTGTTAATTAAGGCCTACGTGCATCGGGACTGTAAGGTCTCAAACCCAAATGCTAATCAATCAATCAATCAAAGAAGCCTAGGCAAACAGGTAATATGATGTAATAAAAGACCAATCAGTATATGCAAAGTAAACCAGAATGTGTATATAGAACCCTTCAGGTCCAAAACTTAACACACTATAATGTAACCAGACACTGTTTCAGAAAACATTTCACTGGCAGGATCTAAACTCTCTAATAAAAATAAGCTGGCTTGTCATATAAGACAAAAACACACTACTCTACTGCAAAGTAAGAGAAGCACTGCCAAATACATATATCAATAGTTATTACATCTGTAAATTTTCTACAATTTGAATTATTTTCAACTACCTTGAAATGTCAGGATTACAAAGTCGCACAGTAATTCCAACAGATAACATTAGCTCACCAGTACTTTCAGGTACTTTTCTTCTATGTGTGGTGTGTTGCGAAGAATACACATGACTACAGGACGCAATGCTTTCACTCTAACAACAGGAAAACTTTTTGCAAGAAGGTCTTTAAGTTTTCGATCCCGTTCCTTCCCCTCCTTTTGTCCAATCTCATTTATGTGCTGTACAAGTCTGTCCCTTAATTCCTGCAACAGTAACAACCAGATTATACTTATGGACTATTTAAATTACCAACATGTATCATGCACCACTCACAAAATATTACAAATCAGTATAAATCCCTTTCAAATTTCAACAGGAAAATGTACCAGTTCCTATCTCTACCTACAGTTTTGACAGATTACCCTTCCACTTATCCACCATCATACATTACAACTCTTGAGAAACACACAAAATTATCACATCACTGAATATGCACACTTTGTAATGTTCATTTGCAAAGGTCCAGATTGTAATACAGAAGCACACGTACCTCAGTTCTTCATTGTTCTCACCTTGTGGTATCATTTATAACCACTAAAGTCTCCATTTGTTACATAATGCCTGAACAGGAATTTTTTTAAAGGCATTAACCCTTATCCTGCTAACGTGGAGAATATGGTGAGCTCCTAATAATGCCAGCACATGGTAGATGGGATTTAACTGGGCATTTAAAGGGTTAATTCACAATGCTATCACTTGCTAAGACTATACAGAATCAGTGATAGAAGTATGAATATGCAGCACTGGTGGAATGATAATAGCTAATGACAATAAACACTTACAGAAAAACCTGTCAGAGTGCCAATTTGTCCGTTATACATGCCACAAGGACTGGCCTGAGATTGAACCCAGGTCTCCATGGTGAGAAGCTATCAATTAACTGCCTGACCCATAGCACAACCGAATAAAATGGTAATCCTCAGGCTTTTATACATACATACAAATGCTTGTCAAGAAGAAAGTTTCTTAATACAATTCAAAGGAGAATCTAAACAGTATGTTTAAAACCTTCTTTCAGTTTTGGCAAACCATTAAAGAATGGGAGAAGATTAAAAGAAAAAAAGAAGTGTATGCAGTAACATGGAAATAGAAAACATTTACACTAATATTGGGCTATCCAAACAGCTGCATTACAACCTTTTCAATGCATAATATTAAACTAAGGACTGTGTTGATCTTTAACACTCCTGCACAAACCTCTAGAACTGACGTGTGAAAATCTAGCCTTCGCACACCATGGAGATCTAGCAGTGGTAACATTGGTCGAAGGGATGGTAACAAAACGCCATTTTCCAACTGTAACAAAATATGAATTATAGCAAAAATTAAATAATTTATTATGACCTCTGTTCCAAGGAGTTAAACATGCAAGTTAGGTTAGGACTGAATGGCTTACGTTTTGACCCATATATGGCATATTAAGTATTCCTTATAAGCGGCACACACGTACTAATACATGCAACATGTACCCCATAATAATTACCTGAAACTCTTCAATCGCTTTTAGAGGATCTGTACAACTTGTAAGGGCATCTCTAAGAAAGCTCTGCCCAGGAACACCTACGTCTTCCAAGCCTGTTCCTGGCATTTTTACAGTACTCATGGTTACCCACTTCAGCAAACCTTCATTCCACAAAACTTAAAACCTTAAAAATCAAGGGCGTCATAAATTAACCGCACTAGACACCGTGAACGTTCACTCCTTCCTTATTTGAACACCACCAACTTTGGCAACAAGCCAACCACACAAACGGCCATGATTTGCCGCTCCACAACCCTTTAGCACGGAATAGGATTAGCACAGGTTATAGATCAGAGACACATATGTTCCGGGTGGTTCCATTCGCATTTAAATGTATTTACGCCCTCCGCAGCTGCGCTGCAGAAACGGACGTTTGCTGTATTAGGCATGTGGGTAAGTGATCCGTAGATATGCCTAATACTTGAAACCCCAAAAGTGTGAGATTGTAGGTTTTCGCTGCTGTTTAAATTAGGTTTCCGTTCTTCTGGGCATTGCGCAGCGTCGGTAAGTCATTGAAACCAGTGCTTCGATACAACAGTGTTTTCAGCTTCAAAGGTAGAAATGTGCAATGTTCTTGGACATTTCAACCCTTAAATATGAAACTGCTGTCCAGTATTCACGTCTCAAACTGTTACAACTTGCTTCACAGATAGTGCTGCCTATTCGTGCGACCTCGATCTCCCTTTATTTAAACGGGAGGCGCGGGTATCTCGAAACGACTGCTTTCTAAATGCTTTTTTATCCTCCGACGCCTGGGTCGCTGGACCCCCCCCCCCCCTTCCACCGATATTCTTCTTCGCCTACGCCAAGGTCTCGCCTGCCGTATTTTACCATGGGTTTTGGAGAAGAACTTTGTAGGGACTTGTTATACACTTTGTGTGTTGCTACATACACCGTCAATAACACACCTCTCGATTTCATAATTGTACTGATATTTGATGAAGAGTGAAATGCATGAAAATTCTTGCCATGCTCGTACAGTCAGCCTCATGTTAATTTCCTCCCTCGTTGGTGAAAGTATTTTTCTGAGTACTTTTCTGAAATATCTCGATGTTCCTGCGTTATGGTGGCAGTACAAGTGTAGTGTAGTGTCGTATATTTAAATGTTTACGTTTTTGGGAAGGTATGCAGAAATAACTGGAAGATCACACTTTGTGAACATAGGGCAAGACAATGACGGATTACGACCTTCTATGGCCATTCCTCGTGGTCTGTTATGAGGTACACGTATGTTTCCATCATACCGCTACAAATGGGTTTAATTACATATTCATTTATTTTATTCATTTTCTATTACACTACACATAAACGTCGGGGTGGACTAAGAGCTTAGGTGTGAAATTCGTCACTAAGACCACATACGAGCCCAGCAGGAAAATTGGAAATGTAAGTTATTACAAACGCAACGGCAGAATAGCCGCGATTATAGCTGGGATTGTCTTTCTGTACAGTTGGCTTCTCTGATTCGGTTCGCTGGGCATTCGATTGCGATAACAATGGTGGCATGTTTGGACGGTGGAAGACTTTGTATAGAGTGTTAGAGAATTATGTCAGGGTTGTATGCGGTGATTTCTATACATCTCAGTCTCATTACTTTTGAACCTTTCACAGTAACTAATTCCAGTGAAAACCGAGCAGCACGAAATGATTAGTTGCGTGATGTATGTCGCGTTACGTGTTCGGGTTTGTGATATTTGCGATAGTCTAACCTAAAAGTGTGAGAGAGCATATCACAAATCTCAGTAGCAAATAGGAAAATGGAAGTTCAGAAGCCCCGAAGGAGTAGGGGGACTTCGAAATTGCCAAGACGCGTCAGTGAAATGAGGTAATGTGTCCGAGCGTGAGAGTTTCCTATAATGGTTGTACGACGTAGTACAGACCTTAACATGTATTTCACCACAAATCACAGAATTTAAATCGGCACTAATATTCTAAGCCAGTACACATGAAGATGCGATTGAAATGACTGCACAGTTCTTTTTTGAGGTGGAACGTGATGCATTTAAGAAGCGACTGGCTGAAGTTTTAGCTATACTGTGTATAGACATTTGCTTACGTTGTGCATTTGTTCTGAAAGTTGTAAATTTATATTGCAGCAAAGAAGTTCTAGAAGCGACACTCAAGAAGAAGAGGGAATGCAATGCAAAAGCATTACATGTTGTGGAATGCCTGCTGGAAAATACCATCGGTGAAGACGAGTTTCTGGATTGTGTTAGTACAATAGTCTGTAATATGTGGCACTGTTGGGAGTACCCCCTTCCAGCGTGCATCTCATAAAACTTGAAACTGTGGTTTTATTTTTAAACAAACAATCCTCATGATATGTAAAATTTATCTCCATATTGAATCACAAAATATACTTATTCGGATAGTAATATAGCAGTCATTTCTTACATCAGAGTGAAAGTGCACATACTGCTATTACAGATTGTGTGAAATCATACATACATATAATCATGCTAGCATAAGCTGGAAGACTGCAGTATGACTCTTTGCCACTGTAAAGGCTGATATGTAATTATGGCGTGCAACATCATATGAAAATTTCCTGTTTCCTGCTAGCCCAGAAGATTACAGTGTATATCTTCACCATTGTAAAACCTCAAATCAACATGAATCACTTATCCCTCGTAACCTCACACAAAAATCTCTCATCTTGTAGTTATTATGAAGAATAGTGTGAAAATATATTGGTATTCTCGACATCAGAATTACTCAATTCCGCTTCATAGAGTAATAAAAGTTACTTTACTTGTGTAAAGCAGAATATTGTATGGTGAAATGTATAACTACTTTGGTTTATTAATAATAGTCAATATTTTTCTGCTGCAGTGTACCTGAATATAGTTATCAAAGCTCTAACTTTATCATCACACGAATGTTGTTACTTGTCCAAATAAGTGATGGGTGTCCATATGCTTAACATAACTGTCTTTTGACTACATGTGTCTGTTTTGTACAGCTGAAGTACATCAGTGAGAGTCATTTCCAAGATATTATAGAAGAAAGAGTAATATCCCTCAACTGTGGGTATCCACTGTGTCAAAAGAAGCTGAAAAATATTCCTAGTCAGCAGTATCATATATCTACCAAAATGAACAAAGTATATGATATTACAGAAAGAAAGGTAATGATTAGTATTGAGTTAGCTGCACTTTGTTGGATGTTTGCTTGTAAGTATATGTGGTTTTACATACTGTACATTTGCTGCAAAGCTTAAAGAAACAGTTAAGACCTTCAAGATAGTTCAAAATAATGAGGAAAAAATGGTTTTGCATTGCACATTTGTGAAGTTGGTCCAAACTGTGTACAAACCCTTTACTTGTAAACATGACCATACACATGCTCTACCATTGTTACTGTGAGAACCTTATTTTATCATTTGATGTTAGTCACTAAGACAGAAAAGAAATAGAGTTAGAATGTCCTCTGCTGCATGGTTGCTTCCTTCGAAGGTATAAGGTTTATTTCTTTTAAAAGCATTTTTTTTTTGTTATTTAAAATAGAGCACGGATGGTGATCACAATAGTAAAAATTACAGTTTTGTGACTGTCGTTGTTGTTGGTAGTTAACAGAAACACATCATGAATGGGGAAGTACTGCTACTATCTTTCCTCTTTACAGAACTTCTGTAGCAATCACTGCTACAAAGCATCATCATATGTGAGAGCTCAGTTACTCTCAAGTCCTCTCTGGATACGAGACAAGGAACAGATACCTAAATTTCATCTTCTTCCAGCTGAATTAACAAGGTACAACCATCACTTCAAAGGATGATCTTATTGCTAACAAGCAGTACAGTATCTGAAATGTTCATAACAATTTCCCATACAACCTTCATGGCATAATTTATTACTGAATGAACTATGTTGCCTCAGGAGCCAGGATACAGTATTCAGTATAGAGACTAGGCTGTGGGTTGGAGAGTTGGGGGGGTTTGATTCCTGGCAGAAGCAAGAGACTTTACCCTTCTCCCAGACAACCAGACCAGCTGTGGGGTCTATTCAGCCTCCTATTCAATGGATACCGGGAGCTCTTTCCTCAGGGATAATGCAGCTGAAACTTGTAGCTGACCATTCACCTCCATCATGTGCCATGGTTACAAATGATGGGAAGTTATACCTCTTTTCTCCCTTGATGACTTAACGGTCTGCACTGAAACAACTTTACCATTTTGCCTTTACCAAAAATAAATGATGTGTTTATGAAGGTATGCACATGCTTAAGCACCACATCATGCAGGTGTATGGGGAAGTGGAGATATTGCTTGAAATATTCTTAATCTTAGCAGCCACAACCAGTGCAGTTGTTACAGAAAAATCCTTGTCCCTGCTGGGAATCAAATCCCAGCCTGTCAGCTGTCACTGTCATTCTATAAATAATGCACATTTGTTGGTATGTTTTGATGTGCCCTCCCTTGAATCATTGATGAAAACCGGGAAAGTTACCAGTAATGTGTATTGGGCATAAATTGTGTTTTATTTTTATCTATAATGTTCATCCTGAACTTTTTTACTCTGAAACGTAAGTTAAGCTTAAGGTGCACACAGAAATGCATGTAGATCTTCATGTAAATCTCCATTATTATTGTTATTTATTCATCAATATTGGAAGGGAGTGACAGATTTTACTAATTTTATGACAGTCTGATCAGTGAAGTTTTTCATGTGTACAAACAGATGAATGGAGTGATATAAAACAGGTCCTATACAGGGATGTGAACACATCTAAAAATAATTCTTCCCTGTCCAGAGTAGCAGTGTGATGAGAACATAGTTTAGTCATTAATAATAACCAAAAATAATATATCAATAGCGTTTAGCACTAATATTCACTGCTTTTTCTTTATTTTCCCAGTGGTGATATTGGGGAAGAGGTAGACATTGGTCAAAGCAGCTCGCTGAAGGGGTTCAAACAGTTACATAAACCAGAAACATCTAACAAATTCACATCAGTATCAGAGTTTACAATAGATGCTCTTTCAGAGCTGGTATCAGATACTGAAAAAAAGGACAAAAAAAGAAAATCAGCAAAAGATGATGATTCATATAAGGAAGAGAGGAATGAGAACAAATCAGAAGTAAAGGATGAATTTAATGCAGTTAAGAATGATTGTGTGGAAACAAACAGTGCAGGTACATTGCAGTTCCAAAATGAAACTTTAGAAAATGTTGATACAGATAGAATACATGAAACAAAAAAAGACAACACAGTTGGTACAAAAAATGTTTTGGAAACTGGGGAAGTTAAGAAAACAGAAAGTTCTGATAAAGCCAGATACAGAAGTTATGAAATCCCAAATAATTTCAGAGATGTTCCACATGACAGCAGTGTAATTCATAACATTGTAAGTAACCCCACAATGCCAGTGCACAGTAAAACACAGGAATTCAAACTTAAGAAAAACAAAGAATCAAAGAAAAAATCCCTCGACATTCCTCCTATGACAAATGCTGTAATTCATATTGAAAAATGTTTACATGAATGGTTTACGATTGAATCCATGTGTTTTCTTCTTGGAGAAGAAAAAATTAAAGAAATTATAGAAGAAAAAGGAGAATGCATAAAGGAATATTATAAGGCTGTACCTAAAGCTACGTGGGATCCCCGAATTGAAGAGCAGTACCTGGCTATCTGCCGTCGCTTGAATATAATGGAGATTGAAGACAATGGTTATGACTATCAGCAGGTAACCAAGCCTCTTCCTGATTATGCAACATTAAGTGAAGAAGCTAAGAAAGCAGATTTGAAAGTAAGAGCATATTATCAGGGGAAGACAGCGTATGACGATGCAGGCAGTATAAACATTTCTGAAACAGACAACAATTTTACACCTGTACTGCCATTGGTTGACATTCACGCCCAGAATGCTCTCCGTAGAAGAATTGTGTTGGATCACTTTAATCGAATGTAAGAATTTTTCTGTTTCATTCTTAGAAAATACCCAGAAAAAACTTTTCCATACCTGTACAAAAACTTCTAGAGAAATGGCTTAATATGGATGCAGAGAACTGGGGAATTACACAATGAAAAAGTTCTTTCCTTCCACACAGTCAGGGGAGGAAAAATTGCGTGAAAATACTTTGTAATTGAATGACATGACTAGTACAATTTTGGCAAGGGTCGAATTGTTACAGTGTGTAGTATTTCTTTTCCAGTGTTCACATTATGTATAAATACTTGTCGTACAGTTTTGACAGTATAATAGGTTAACATATTTCTATATTCATTATTCAGAATCAAATATTTGGACAGTTATGGCAAAATATGAATATCAACAAGCTGAATTATTATAGTAACTGCTGTACATGAAAACTGACTTCCACTCATTCTCAGTTAATATTGGGCAATGTAAGCAGTAATCTTCTCTTCAGAGATGTAAAGGATCGTAAAAAAATATTGACAGTAATTTATGATTCCAAAGAACCGACATTCCAGGGATGTATCTATCATTTATTTATTTTAATGCATATGGTGTGTCCATCTCTGTTTGAAGACCTTGGTTAGTACTGTGTGTAAAAAATGTCACCAACTTTGTTGGTGGTGTAGTTGTTGGGTAATATTGTGTATGTATTCTGTTCCAGTTTACCTGATTTGTTAAGAACATTTGGTTTATCATCACATGATGTCAGTGGAGATGTTCGAAGCCTTGTTACCACCTTCACTCTTGGAGCCAATAACATTACTTTCAAACCACCTGAATGGAGTTTGCTTGGCCTCATCATTATTAAAATGTAAGTTCACTGTTTCTTGGTCATTCTAGACACAAGCTGCTTGCATTATCTGCTTCCAGTACAGAATTTTTTGAAGGAAAACATGAGATTAAGTAATTGGGGCATTCAGTAAGTAACATCAGAGGGCAGGTGGTAGCCGTGATGAATCTGCAAGACTAACGTCAGAGGAATGGATATATGCAGCAGAATGCTGGAATGGTGTGAGGAGGACAATAGGCGGATACTACCAGATCTAAATGTACATTACTAACATGCTAAGCTGACAGAAGAAAATGAAATTATTCCTCATCCAGGCAGTTATTTGCCTTGCTTGGAGATTTTCACTAGCTACTATGCACTTATATGACTCTGATGTAGGCCCTGGTTCCTTCCACACCCTATTGTTGTTATATTTGTTTACTGCATATATGAATATTATATTACAGCAGGGCTGCACAAATCCCAGGCACCAGGTCACCTGGGCAGCTAAATTTTGTACTGTGGTGCCTAATATTAGTGGGTCCTCTGTGTGAAACTTCCCTCATGTCACCCTTCTACTGTCTAAAATTTTGATGGGGCTTTTGAGATTTCTGGAAAATTTGTAAACCCCCACATTACAGGTATGTGTACAAACTCAACATTGTACAAATCAAATCCACTACACTGTTTGATGTTGCTTATTGAATACCCATAAAAACCATACATTTTTGTGACACGAACTATGTACTACATAAGGGCCCAGACAAGCCCAGAACCTCAAGTACAGTGTTTCAGATAAATGCAGTGTAAAGTAATGTGATTGTATAGATGCTATAAAATGTTCCCTCCTTAAAGTTGGTGCTTTGTTTTGCAGGTTGTCAGTAAAGGATACAAGATTACAAATTCTTCTGGACAATGAACAAGTGAAAAAGTACATGACCATGATGCTAATGAGTTTTCAACAGGATGGAGGCTACTTGGATAGACTCATGGCTTGGCTTACAGATATAGACAATTTACTTCATAAACAGTAGAGAATACAGCGAGTTTTCCTGAATATAAGACATTCTTCAGCCCTATAATTAAATAAATAAATGGATATACTGAAAAACACTTACTAAAGACAACTCTTATTGGAGTAACAAAAGTACAGCCATTGTGTCCCCACTTTTCAGGTAATCACAAATATATTCTGCCCCCAAACTATTCACTGACTGCTCCCTCCTTCTTAAATACTATGCCCTGGAAAAAAAAGTAAATTCCTGATAATCTAATCACTGTCCATCATCCCATTCCTGCTTTCCAAACTGACTGAGAAACATTCCATTACATTCTCAGTGCTTTTTCTCACTACTCTTGTTCTAAGTTTTCCACATGACTCCACGAGTCCTGTCAATCTTCCAGCATGGTTTTGCTCAAACATTGTAAGAAAATTCTGTGGCAAATGTACCCATATCAATATCTCCTGCTGTTTTTTTGTTCTGACATTGTTACATCCTGTTGAAAATTTTGGAGCCTAAGCTCATGGTCTTCCAGCTGATGCATACATTTGTAGCAAATGCTGAGGTAGACACCAGTGTTATGACCATATTGAAAAGAAATGTAGCCAATTATGCAACAGCGACACAGTGCACCACACCCAAATTTCTGTGGATGGAGTGACTCCTCATGAAGCATGAGGATTTGCAACAGACCACATGCATACAAGTTGACATACGTGGTCTGTTAGAAAAGTATCCGACCTTTGGCCGGGAAAAAGAAACTGGCTTACTTGGAGCGTTGGACACCTAATCACCCTCAAAGTAGTTCCCTTGGGACTCCACACACTTCTCC
>Ga0123357_10005658_pt1 | contig 15038 bp, 9 predicted proteins | sample TergutEmb28metaG_FD_89873 | JGI IMG/M metagenome (GOLD analysis project Ga0123357, IMG submission 89873) | Embiratermes neotenicus P4 segment gut microbial communities from Petit-Saut dam, French Guiana - Emb289 P4 | ecosystem: Host-associated > Arthropoda: Insects > Digestive system > Gut ...
AATCAAGTCTGACGACGTAGTCGGTCGTTCCAGAGCTTATGAAGCAATTGTAAAAGGAGATCCGATGCCGGTTCCCGGAATACCGGAATCATTGAATGTATTATTGCATGAAATGAGAGGATTAGGATTGAGTATCACATTAGAATAATTTTGATAGAATATGGCTTTCAGAAAAGAAATCAAGACAAAAAACAATTTTTCCAAAATATCGATTGGGTTAGCTTCTCCCGATGAAATACTGGGTCAATCCAGCGGGGAAGTATTGAAGCCCGAAACAATCAATTACCGGACTTACAAGCCCGAACGCGACGGTTTGTTCTGCGAACGTATTTTCGGACCTGTAAAGGATTACGAATGTCATTGCGGAAAATACAAACGCATTCGTTACAAGGGAATTGTTTGCGACCGTTGCGGAGTGGAAGTGACCGAGAAAAAAGTGCGCCGCGAACGCATGGGACATATCCATCTGGTGGTTCCGGTTGCGCATATTTGGTATTTCCGCTCGTTGCCGAATAAAATCGGTTATTTGCTGGGATTGCCAACCAAGAAATTGGATTCGGTCATTTATTATGAACGGTATGTTGTAATCCAACCCGGCGTAGTGGCAGAAAGGGCTATTTATGACTTGCTGTCGGAAGAAGAATATTTGGATATTATTGATAATCTCCCGAAAAACAATCAATTATTGGAAGATAGCGATCCCAATAAATTTATTGCAAAAATGGGAGCGGACGCTATTTACGACTTGTTGGAGAAATTGGATTTAGACGCTTTGTCCTACGAATTACGCCACAAGGCAAGCAACGACGCTTCTCAACAACGCAAAAGCGAGGCATTGAAACGCCTGCAGGTGGTAGAATCTTTCCGTCAATCGAAAGCAAGAAATCGCCCCGAATGGATGATTGTCAAAGTAGTTCCGGTTATTCCGCCCGAACTGCGTCCGTTGGTACCGTTGGACGGCGGTCGTTTTGCAACCTCCGATTTGAATGATTTATACCGCAGGGTAATCATTCGTAACAACCGTCTGAAAAGATTAATCGACATCAAAGCGCCCGAAGTGATTCTGCGGAATGAAAAACGTATGCTTCAGGAAGCTGTTGATTCGCTGTTCGACAATTCGCGTAAATCAAGCGCTGTCAAAACAGATGCGAATCGTCCGTTGAAATCGTTGTCCGACAGTTTGAAAGGGAAACAGGGACGTTTTCGTCAAAACTTGTTGGGTAAACGTGTGGACTATTCGGCTCGTTCGGTAATCGTTGTCGGTCCCGAATTGAAAATGCACGAATGCGGTATTCCTAAGAATATGGCTGCCGAACTATATAAACCCTTTATCATTCGTAAATTGATTGACAGGGGAATCGTAAAAACAGTCAAATCGGCAAAGAAAATTGTAGATCGGAAAGAACCGGTCGTTTGGGATATTCTCGAATATGTAATGAAAGGACACCCTGTGCTACTGAACCGCGCTCCGACACTGCACCGGCTGGGTATTCAAGCTTTCCAGCCCAAACTGATCGAAGGCAAGGCAATTCAATTGCACCCACTTTCCTGTACGGCGTTTAACGCAGATTTCGACGGCGACCAAATGGCTGTGCATCTGCCACTTGGAAACGAAGCGATATTGGAAGCGCAGATGTTGATGCTGGCTTCGCACAATATATTAAACCCTGCAAACGGAGCTCCGATTACCGTTCCTTCTCAGGATATGGTGTTGGGATTATATTACATAACCCGTCTTCGTAAAGGCGCTAAAGGCGAAGGATTGAAATTCTACGGTCCGGAAGAAGCCATTATCGCATACAACGAAAACAAAGTAGATATTCATGCTCCTATCTGGATTTATGTCGATGATATGCAGGACGGCGAGCCGGTTAATCATTTCATTGAAACATCGGTCGGAAGAGTTATTGTCAACGAGTTTGTTCCGAAAGAAGTAGGTTTTATCAATGAAATTCTTTCCAAAAAATCGTTGCGCGACACCATCGGTAAAGTAATTAAAATTTGCGGAGTTGCAAGAACCGCTCAATTTCTCGACGACATAAAGGATTTGGGATATACGACAGCTTTCAAAGGCGGATTGTCGTTCAATCTTGACGATATTATTATCCCGAAGGAAAAAGAAGATTTGGTACAGGACGGCTACGACGAAGTAGAACAAATCCTGAACAATTATAATATGGGGTTCATTACGTATAATGAACGTTATAACCAGATTATCGATATTTGGACGCATGTTAATTCCCGTTTGTCCGATATTTTGATGAAGCAATTGCGCGAAGACGATCAAGGATTCAATTCCGTGTGCATGATGCTGGAATCGGGCGCTCGCGGTTCGAAAGAACAGATTCGCCAGCTGTCCGGCATGCGCGGATTGATGGCAAAACCGCAAAAGAGCGGCGCTGAAGGCGGACAAATTATTGAAAACCCAATTCTTTCCAATTTCAAGGAAGGACTGTCGGTGCTGGAATATTTTATCTCTACGCACGGCGCTCGTAAAGGATTGGCGGATACGGCTTTGAAAACTGCCGATGCCGGTTATTTGACTCGTCGTCTGGTGGACGTTTCTCACGACGTAATCATCAATGAAGAAGACTGCGGAACCTTGCGCGGACTGGTAGCTACCGAACTGAAAAATAATGAAGATGTCGTTGCTTCGCTTTACGAGCGTATCTTGGGACGGGTTTCCGTTCACGACATTCAGCATCCGACTACCGGAGATATTATTGTTCGTTCCGGAGAAGAAATTACGGAAGACGTTGCCGAAATTATCGAAAACTCTCCGATTGAACGTGTTGAGATACGTTCCGTATTGACTTGCGAATCCAAAAAAGGAGTTTGCGCCAAATGCTACGGACGCAATTTAGCTACCGGACAAATGGTTCAACGGGGCGAGGCGGTCGGCGTTATTGCCGCTCAATCCATCGGAGAGCCGGGAACGCAGCTAACGTTGCGTACTTTCCACGTGGGTGGTATTGCTTCAAACATTGCTACCGAAAATAATGTTACTTCCAAATACGACGGTATTCTCGAAATTGATGAGATACGATCTGTGACTATTTCTGACGATACGGAGACGCCTTATCAAATCGTTATCAGCCGTTTATCGGAATTGCGCATTGTCGATCCGCACACAAAAATCATTTTGTCTTCACATAATATTCCTTATGCGGCAAAATTATTCTTCAAGAACGGCGATGAAATTCATAAAGGCGATTTGATTATCGAATGGGATCCGTTCAATGCGGTAATCGTATCGGAAGTACCCGGTAAAATCTCATTTGAGAATTTAATTGAAAACACTACTTTCAAAGTAGAATACGACGATACGACCGGTTTGCGGGAAAAGATTATCATGGAATCCAGAGACAGGACTAAGATTCCTGCAGCACACATTGTAGATGAAGAAAACAATGTCCTGAAAACCTACAACCTGCCTTTGGGCGCTCACATTGTGAAAGAAGAAGGCGATGGAATCAAGATGGGTGAAGTGCTGGTTAAAATTCCGCGTGCCGTGGGTAAAACCGGCGACATCACCGGTGGTCTTCCGCGCGTCACCGAATTGTTCGAGGCAAGAAACCCGTCCAATCCGGCAGTTGTTTCCGAAATTGACGGCGAAATTTCCTTTGGTAAAATTAAACGTGGAAATCGCGAAGTGATAGTTACCTCCAAATCAGGCGAATATAAAACCTATTTGGTTCCGTTGAACAAGCAAACGCTGGTACAGGAAAACGATTATGTACGTGCCGGAACGCCGCTGTCCGACGGAGCGATAACTCCTTCCGACATTTTGGCAATCAATGGTCCGACGGCTGTTCAGGAATACATTGTGAACGAAGTACAGGACGTTTACCGTTTGCAGGGCGTTAAGATTAACGATAAGCACTTTGAAGTGATTGTCCGTCAGATGATGCGTAAAGTAGAAATCGTTGAGCCGGGCGACAGCCGTTTCCTTGAACAGCAATTAGTTGACAAGCAGGACGTGATGGAAGAAAACGACCGTATCTGGAGTAAAAAAGTAGTCATGGACGCGGGCGATTCTCCCAACTTGAAACCCGGGCAAATCGTTACCGCCCGCAAGCTGCGCGATGAAAATTCTGCGCTGAAACGCCGCGATATGAAATTAGTAGAAACGCGCGACGCTGTTCCTGCTACGGCAAATCAGGTTCTTCAGGGAATCACGAGAGCCGCCTTACAGACGACCAGCTTTATGTCGGCAGCATCTTTCCAGGAAACAACCAAAGTATTGAACGAAGCCGCCATCAACGGAAAAGTCGATAAGTTGGAAGGCATGAAAGAAAATGTCATCTGTGGTCATTTGATACCGGCGGGTACCGGCTTGAAAGAATACGATAAAATTATTGTAGGCAGTAAAGCGGATTTCGATAGAATGCAAGCTGTTCCCGGCAGCCGCTCAAGAAACTTTGCTACTATGGCGGTGGTGGAAGATGAGGATTGAAGGTTGAAAGACTGATACTATAAAGTGAGAGGATAATTTTCCGAATGGATTGTTATCCTCTTATTTTTTTCTTAATTCCTAATATTATCGTATCTTTGCAGGTCAAAAAATGATATTATGTTCAATAACAATTATAATAACAACTTCTTAAGCAGTATCCCTGTTGTCACAAGAAATATTTTATTCATCAATCTTATTGTATGGGGAGCCTGCAATCTTATCAATTACCCGTTTTCCGACATCTTAGGATTGCATTATTTTAGAAGCGGGGAATTTAATCTTTACCAATTGCTTACTTATCAATTTACACATACCCAGTTTTTACATTTGTTTTTCAACATGTTTGCGCTATATATGTTTGGCAGAGTGCTGGAAAACTATTGGGGCTCCTCCCGTTTTTTAACCTATTACCTGATAACCGGTATTGGCGCCGGATTGGTTCAATTGCTGGTATTGTACATTCAAATTCACCAAGTTGAAGCAGGTTTAACTTCCGAAGTAATAAAAGAAATATATTCCGAAGGCGCTGATTTACTATCTCGTAATATGAACTACAGCGATGAAGCAATGGGGCATCTTAATCTTTTGATCAACTCCGGGACAATCGGAGCATCAGGAGCCGTTTTCGGCATTTTGCTGGCGTTCGGTATGATTTTCCCAAATGTTCAATTGATGATTATCCCTATCCCCATTCCAATAAAAGCCAAATACTTGGTTATCGGTTACGGAGTACTTGAATTGTCGATGGGTTTTGCTAATTTTTCGGGAGACAATGTCGCTCATTTTGCCCATCTGGGCGGAATGTTGTTCGGTATTATCCTGATACTTTACTGGCGAAGAAAAAACGGTAATTTCAGAACGAAGGATCCATGGAGTCAACCGTGGACGAAAAAAATAACAAATATTTTTAAAAGAAAGCCTAAAATGACTGTGCATAAACGTCCGGAAACCGATTGGGATTATAATGCGCGGAAAGCCGACGAGAGCAAAGAAATTGACCGTATTCTGGAGAAAATCAAATATTCGGGCTACAATAGCCTGTCGGAAAATGAAAAGAAAAAACTTTTCGATGCAGGAAAAAAATAACAGCGATGAAACCCTTGAAAAAATTTTTTTGGATACTTCTTCAAACGCTTAATGCAATCGTACTTGCAGGGTTATTGTTATCCGCTTTTTCAGGCTATGTTTCTCCTCACCGCTTCCTTTTCCTCTCTTATTTCGGGCTGTTCTTTCCTTTTATTCTTATTGGCAATATCCTCGTTTTTATTGCATGGGCGCTTTTTAAAAAGTGGAAACTGGCTTTATTACATTTAGTCGTTTTGGGGATTTGCGGAGGAGCTATTTATACTTATTGTCCCCTGCACGGAAAAACGGATAAAATTCCGAAAGACGCTATTAAAATACTGACATATAATGTCATGCGATTCAACAACATAAAGAAAGACACCATCGGAGATCCTCCGAATAAAATCCTGCAATACATTCGGGAAAACGATGCCGATATTGTTTGTATTCAGGAATTCGGAGCTTCGAGAAACAATACTAATTTCATATCGGAAAAAGATATAAAGACCGTTTTTAACAAATATCCTTACTATTATGCTTATCCTTTGCAATTTCCTTATCCGAACGAGGATTACGGTTTAGCTATTTTCTCCCGCTTTCCTATTTTGTCCATTCAAAAAGTTCCTTATGAGAGCTTCTATAACGGATCGTTTGTTGTCGAGTTGGATATTCATGGGAAAAAAGTGACGCTAATAAATAATCATTTGGAATCCAATAAATTATCTGAAGAAGAACGAAGTAATTATTACCAATTAACCAAGGAGATAGACACCCAATCGTTAGACGCTTTCACCCAAATGATGACCAAGCGGCTGTCGCCGGCTTACAAAGTCCGAGCCAACCAAGCGCAACTGATTGCTCAAGTCGTGAAAGAAAACAAAAATCCCTACATCATTGTATGCGGCGATTTTAATGATACTCCCATTTCTTATGCCCGTTATAAAATCAAGGGAAATCTTCGCGATGCTTTTGTTGATAGCGGTTTCGGATTAGGGATTACCTATAATAAATACCGGTTCTTGTTTCGTATCGACTATATTTTGCACAGTGATAATATCAAATCCTATAATTGTACGGTTGGGAAGCTGAAAAGTTCCGACCATTATCCGCTTTGGTGCTATTTGGAGTTGAAGTAGTGATTAGTTTAGAGGGTATTTATTACGCGGCTGTCAATTTTCCCTTCCGCAAAAATTGTTTTGATACTGTCACCCTGCGACAATTCCTTTGACGATTTAACCGCCTTCCCATTTTTGAGCGTGATGGAATAGCCTTTGGCAAGAATATAATCAGGGGAAGAAAAGCGGAAAAATGATTCTTTTTCCTTTAACTTTGATTCCTGAGTTAAAATAAACGCCGAAGCGTTGCTGCGAATTTTCAGGCGGAGCATTTCCAATAATGCCCGATTTCCTTCGAGCAGGTTCCGCGCATAAAGCGGTAAATGAGCCGCCAAGATTTTTAGCCGCTCGCTGCAATTATCCATAACAGCAAGCGCATTTTCTCTGATATTTTCTTGGCAGTCAAATAATTCCGACGAAGTTTCTTCCATCTGTTCAATCAGGAAATCGGCAACAGCCGTAGGCGTTTTCGCTCGGTGAAACGAAATAAAATCCAATACGGTATCGTCCCGCTCATGACCGATTCCCGTGATAACAGGCAACGGAAATTGAGCGCAATTGGCTGCTAATTCATACGAATCGAAAGCCGACAAATCGGAGGTAGCTCCCCCACCCCGAATAATCACTACAACATCAAAACAATCTTTGTATTTGAATATTTTATCTAAAGCGGAAATAATCGAAGCGTCGGTTTGTTCCCCTTGCATCATGGCAGGGAAAAGTTTGGGATAGAAAACATAAGCTTGCCGGTTATCCGTCAGGTGGCGGCAGAAATCCTCATATCCGGCAGCCGTCGCCGAAGAAATAACAGCGATTCGCTGAGGCAAACAGGGCATTTCCAACTCTTTATTCAACGTGAGAATCCCCTCCTCTTCCAATTGCCGGAGAATGGCTTGCCGCCTCGCCTGTAAATCGCCCAGCGTGTAAGCGGGATCGATATCGCAAACATTTAATCCATAGCCATAAACCGAATGAAATTCAACGGAAACATTGATCAGAATTTTCAAGCCGGAAGTGAAATCCTGTCCGGTCATCTGTTCAAAATACGGCTTCAACATTTCGAAGGTATTTGCCCAGATATAAGCTCTGGCTTTGGCAATCAAACCATTACCCGACGGATTTTTTTCTATAAGTTCCAGATAACAGTGTCGGTTGTTGATGCGAACATCGGAAGTTTCAGCCATCACCCAATAAGTTGCAGGAAAAGCGCTTTTCATCTCCCTGCCGATATTGGCATTCAATTGGGAAAGAGTTAAAAAATCCATGTATTATCTTTTAACAAATTTTCGTACCCACTGCTTATCCCCTATTCGTAAAGAAACAATATAAATTCCTTTCTGCAAGGAAGAAATATCAATCGAACCGAATAATCCGGAAACGGTTAATATCCGATTGCCCAAAGTAGTATAAATATCTACCCTGCAACGATTGTATTGTTCCGGATTGATTAAATTAATATACAAATGATTATCAAAAATGTTAATCGAAATGTAAACCTGATCGGAAGAAACAGCTACGGATTGAACTCCTGTTTGTTTCTCGTTATATGCCTTATACACGTCGGCAATCCCATATCCCATCAACGGATCCGGCTGTTGAAAATGATCGGCGGTTTCGCGAAGCAAATGCAACAATGTAAAACTGTCCAAATCGGGTAACGCTTCCCATAAACAAGCACCTAAGCCTGCCGTGATGGGCGCTGAAAACGAAGTGCCGTTCGCTCGGGCGATTGTATTAGAACTTGTTACGACGCCAGATTGAGTACCCATCGCCATCAGATCGGGTTTTATCCGGTTATCGGCAGTCAAACCAACAGAAGAAAAAGCAGAACGAATCGAATCCTTATCCACACTCCCAACAGTAATCATATTTTCCGCGTCGCCGGGAAAAATAATTTTTCCCCAACTGTTGTTTCCTTCATTTCCTGCCGAATTAAACAACACGATTCCCCTCGATGCCGCTAAATTGGCAGCCCTGCTAATCGGAACGGTTTTTCCGTCCAACTGCTCCTGCGTATGGTTCATCGACAAATCATCAAATGTGAAATATCCCAGCGAGCTGGTAACAATATCCGCTCCAATACTGTCGGCATACTCAAGACCTGCTATCCAATAATCTTCTTCTACGGGAAACTCCTCGCTTACAACTTCCGTCCGAAGAAGATAATAATCGGCTTCCGGAGCCGTTCCTATCATACTGCCCGATTTATTAGACAGCATACAGGAAAGAACCATCGTTCCGTGATCAGAGCCTTCCCGCAACATATCGGTCGTTTCGTGATTAAAATTCTTTATTCCTTTAATCTGATCCTGATTGAAATAGTCGATTCTATCAACATTAACAAAACCGCCGTCAAGAACGGCAATCGTTATCCCTTTTCCGCGAAAACCCGCCTCATGCAATAACTGTCCGTTATTTAAAGCAATTTGAGTAAAACCGGAGCCGTAACTGTTAATGATGTCGTCCCGCATAGCCGGACTTAACGAAATATCCTCCGTCTGAAAATCCGTTTCTGCCTGAAAATTCCCTTTCCAGACACAACACACCGAATCAACAAAAGACAGATTTTTTAAATTAGAAAGGATTTCCGGATCAGTCAGGAGAACCACAACGGTTTTCACCCATTTGCTATACGATCGAATCGTGGCTCCTGTTTCCGTAATGGCTTCCAGATATACCGGATCCAAAGGAAGGTCAACGCTATCGACCGGTAAATTCTGCCGGTTTCGGCGTTCAATGGATTTTATGGAAAGAAAATCTTCGGGATTAGTAAGCGAAAAAGGCGGATTTCCTTTGTCTTTCAAATATAAACGGTACATTTGCGACTCTTGCGAATGCAAAGATTCGATAGAAAAAAAGCAGATAACTGTCAAGCAAAACAAAATATTTTTCATTTTTTCAAACAAAAGACGTAAAATAAAAGATACAAAGATAATCATAAAACCGGTATCGAAAATCCTTTTCAAAAAAAAATTACTACTTTTGCAGCGATAATTATTTGATGATAAATTGCTTATTTTATGGTTAAATCCCTTCCATACATAGTGTATGCCGGAATTGCAGTTCTTTGTATAAACCACTGCTTTTTCGGAGATATGATTCAACTTTCTTCTTTGCATGCCTCGTGGTATTATGAAAATAACTTCAGCCACTTTTTGCTTCCGAACGACTACGACAGTGGTCACCCGCCGTTAAACGGAATGATGCTGGCTTCGTTGTGGCTTCTTTTCGGGCGGTCGCTGTGGGTGGGTCATGCGTTTATGGCAATCTGGACTGCCATTATGATATACCAGTGCCAGAAATTATGTGAAACTCTTTTTTCAAAAAAAATTGCAGCGTATGTGTCGTTAGTTGTTTTACTTGATGCAACTTTTCTTTCACAATCCTCGCTTGTATCGCCCGATATTATCCTGATGGCTTCTTTTTTTGCCGCAGTGCGGGCTGTGCTGGAAAATAAAAAGATCCTGCTTACTTTTTCAATTTTGTTTTTATCATTAATCAGTATGCGAGGAATGATGCACACGGGAGCTATATTCTTTTTTTACGTTTGGAATCAATATAAAACATTGAAGCCTTTCACATTAGAAAAAACAGCGAAGGCAACGCTTCCTTTTTTGCCGGGCGTATTGTTGGCATTTTCGTTCCTTGCCTATCATTATTACAAATTGGGGTGGATTGGCTATCATGCAAGTATGCCTTGGGCAGAATGTTTTGAAAAAATAACATCGTTTAAGGAGTTTGGTAGAAATGTCATTGTAATGATTTGGCGATTGGTTGATTTCGGCAGATTTATTATCTGGATTTTATTTTTCTATTCGATTTATTACCTTTATAAAAATAAAACCCTGAAAATCAATACGTCTTTTTCATATCAGCAAATGTCTGTTTTCTTCCTGTTCGTTCTTCTGATATTGATTTCGTCGTATTCTTTTCTGTTTCATAAAATGTTGAGCGCTCACCGTTATTTATTGCCTCATTATGCACTGATTACGCTGATTGTCTTTATACTGCTGGAGAAATTCTGTTCGTGGAAAAAAATAAGAATCATTGCAATTATTTCGGTAGTGGTTTTACTTTCAGGCAATTTCCTTAGATATCCGGAGAAAATCTCAACCGGTTGGGATTCCACACTCTCACATCTCCCCTTTTATGGATTAAGAGAGCAGATGCTTAAATATATTGAGGAAAATAACATCGCGTGGGAAGATATATCTGCAGGATTTGGCATATACGGCAACCAGAATTACATTGATTTATCTTCGCCGAAAGACAGGATTATCAAACATGCAGACGTTGGAGAAACGCCCTATTTTATCTATTCCAATATATCCAACCTTCACGATGAGATGATCGACCAAATAAATAATGAAAACAATTATTTACTGATAAAAAAATTTGAACGGGGAAATGTCTTTATTTCTCTTTACAAAAAATTATAATTTATGATACTCGGTCAAAAGATAGTCGTGGTTATGCCGGCATATAACGCCGAAACAACTTTAGAAAAGGTATATGCCGAAATTCCCTTTGACATAGTGGATAATGTTATTCTGACAGATGATTGCAGCAAGGATAATACAGTCGAAATAGCAGAAAAATTAAACATAACCCACGTGCTGAAACACGATGTTAACAAAGGCTATGGAGCCAACCAAAAAACCTGTTACAAAAAAGCGCTGCAATTATCGGCTGATATTGTCGTTATGCTGCACCCCGATTATCAATACACTCCAAAACTCATAGCTTCAATGGCTTATATGATTGCAAACGGAATATATGATACCGTAATCGCTTCCCGTATCTTGGGGAAAGGAGCTTTAATGGGAGGTATGCCTGTGTATAAATACATCAGTAACAGAATTTTAACTTTTTTACAAAATATTCTGATGCACCAGAAACTGTCGGAATACCATACCGGTTACCGCGCTTTTTCGGCTAAAGTGTTAAATGAGATAGATTTAAATCGTTATTCCGATGATTTCATTTTTGACAATCAGATGTTAGCCGAAATTTTATTCAAAGGTTTTAAGGTTGGCGAAGTGTCATGTCCTACCAAATATTTCAACGATTCGTCTTCTATCAGCTTTTTTAGAAGCATAAAATATGGAATCGGGGTACTGCATGTTTCCTTGCATTATTTTTTTCATTCGCTGTTCTCACCCCGCTCGCGCAATTGATGATTTGACTGAGTAATATTATATGCCATTTGGTCATTCATTTATTATTTGGCACACATTTTGAAAATATTCGGTAAAAAATTTATATCTTTGTAACACGAATAAGAAGAAAGGAAAAAAGATGATTAAGAAAAATTTTTCCAATAGCGTAAAAGATATTCTCCTGTTCAGCAGGGAAGAAGCTGGTCGTCTGAACAACGCTTACGTAGGAATAGAACATATTCTGTTGGGAATATTACGAGACAGAAAAAATAAAGCATCGCATATTATTCATTTGTTAGGTATTGATATGAATGAATTAAAATCAGCAATTGACAAGGAGTTGTATGATGATAGCAGTCCGATTCCCGCAAATCAGCTAACGATTGATAAAAGCGTTGAAAATCTGTTGCGTATCAGCGTGTTGGAATCATTCAACCTGAACAGTAGCGAAACCGATACCGAACATTTGCTTTTGGCTATGCTGAAAGATACCCATTCCGTTGCTTTTCATATTTTAGACCAATATTCCATCAATTATAAAAAGGTGTATGATTTGCTTACCCAAAACGCAGTCAACGACGAAAAAGAAACCGTAAAGCAGCCAAAAATGGGCGCCGGTTTCACAGGAGAAGACGAGGACGATGATTTTGATTCGTTCACCTCCTCCAAGAAAGAAACGCCGCGACCCGGCAATCCGCAAGGAAATAAAAACAGCGATACGCCCGTTATTGACAGTTTCAGTACGGATTTAACAAAAGCGGCGGAAGAAAACCGGTTGGATCCGATCGTAGGCAGGGAAAAGGAAATCCAGCGTTTGGCGCAAATATTAAGCCGCCGGAAAAAGAATAATCCGGTATTAATCGGTGAACCCGGAGTGGGTAAATCAGCCATTGTCGAAGGTTTAGCGCTTCGCATCACCCAACGGAAAGTGTCGCGAATCCTGTTCGACAAGCGGGTAGTTAATCTGGATATGGCAGCCATTGTCGCCGGCACTAAATACCGAGGACAATTTGAGGAACGTATCAAATCCATTCTGAGTGAATTATCAAAAAATCCCAATGTCATTCTTTTCATTGATGAAATTCACACCATCATAGGCGCAGGAGGAGCATCGGGTTCGATGGACGCCGCCAATATGCTGAAACCGGCGCTTGCCCGCGGTGAAATTCAATGTATCGGCGCTACCACGCTCGACGAATACCGCAAAAGCATCGAAAAAGACGGAGCGCTGGAACGGCGTTTTCAAAAAATCATAGTCGATCCGACTACTGTGGAAGAAACATTGCAAATTCTTGAAAATATTAAAGACCGATACGAAGAACATCACAACGTGGTCTATACCGAAGATGCGATTCGGGCTTGCGTTCATTTGACCGACCGCTACATCAGTGACCGGAATTTTCCGGATAAAGCCATTGACGCATTAGACGAAGCGGGTTCGCGTATGCACATTTCCAATATCGTTGTCCCTAAAACGATTGAAGATTTGGAACTGCAAATCGAAACAATCAAACAAAATAAATTATACGCCGTTAAATCGCAAAATTTTGAATTGGCTGCCAGCTATCGCGATCAGGAACGGCAATTATTACTCCGGCTGGAGACTTCCAAAGCAAAATGGGAAGAAGAGTTGCAAGTAAACCGTCAGACTGTGGACGAAGAAAAAATTGCAGAAGTTGTGGCGATGATGTCGGGCATTCCGGTACAACGCATTGCCCAAGCGGAAAACGAGAAACTGAAGGAAATGAGTAACGTGCTCAAATCCAAAATTATCGGACAGGACGAAGCTGTAGATAAAATTGTCAAAGCGATTCAACGAAACCGTATCGGATTGAAAGATCCGAAAAAACCGATCGGCGCATTCATGTTTTTAGGACCGACCGGCGTGGGGAAAACGTATTTGGCAAAACTGCTGGCAGAATTTCTGTTTGATTCGGCTGACGCCTTGATCAGGATAGATATGAGCGAATTTATGGAAAAATTCACCGTTTCCCGTCTGATTGGAGCGCCTCCGGGTTATGTCGGCTACGAAGAAGGCGGTCAATTGACCGAAAAAGTACGTCGCAAACCCTATTCGGTCGTTCTATTGGACGAAATCGAGAAAGCGCACCCCGACGTGTTTAATCTTCTGTTGCAGGTGATGGACGAAGGTCGCTTGACCGACAGTTTCGGACGTCGGATTGATTTCAAGAATACGATTGTTATCATGACTTCCAACATCGGCACGCGCCAGTTGAAAGAATTTGGACGCGGAATCGGTTTCACAACAAGCGCTTCACCCACTGATGACAGAGAATTTTCACGCGGCGTAATTACAAAAGCGCTTAACAAGACTTTTGCTCCCGAATTTTTGAATCGGGTGGACGATATTATCCATTTCGATCAATTGGATAAGGAATCCATCAATAAAATCGTAGAACTTGAGTTATCAGCATTTTATCAACGTGTACACACATTGGGATATACCATCGACGTTACGGAAAAGGCTAAAACGTTTATCGCGTCCAAAGGATATGATGTGCAATTTGGCGCCCGTCCGCTGAAACGCGCCATTCAAAAATACCTTGAAGACGAGTTGGCGGAAATAATCATTCAATCCTCTGTTAAAGAAGGAGATGAAATCCGGATTGATTATGACGAGGAGAGTAAAAAAATAGTGACGGATCTTGTTCGCGACAAAATGTCAGTCTGAAGAGAGAATAGAAACAATTAAAAATATAGTTAATGAAAACATTAGATAAAGCAAAAGATGTGGTTGACTATATAGCTTTTATGGTCAATGAATTTGCATTGCGACATAAACTTTCGATGAAAGACTCTTATAATTATTTGAATAATTATGGTGGTATTAATTTTTTGGATAGACACTACGAATTTGAGCATTGTGAGAATCCGTTGATAACCTTAGATACACTTCTAAGAATTTGCAAAAGAGAAGGGGGAAATTTAACAAAATGAAGATTTATCATGGCACAAATATACAATTTGGGGTTGTTGACCTCAAAATATGTCCACCAGACAGAGATTTTGGACAAGCATTTTATTGTACAAGTATAAGAAAACATGCGCAGGAAAGAGCAGAAGACAAGGTAGATGACGAAGGTGGTAAAGTAAATATTCTTGAATATAAATTTGATTTTGAAGAAATTCTAAAAATAAATCCCCAATTAAAAATCAAACGTTTTGGTAACGTTTGTGCCGAATGGGCTCAATTTGTAATGTTTAACCGTTTGCGAAAAGAAG